>ERZ779892.953-NODE-953-length-28941-cov-6.039708_pt1 | contig 28941 bp, 30 predicted proteins | sample MGYA00511552_ERZ779892 | MGnify/ENA primary metagenome ERZ779892 (study PRJEB29588, sample SAMEA2154561) | human gut metagenome | biome: human gut; feature: human-associated habitat; material: faeces | place: Denmark | collected 2008/2010 ... | reverse complement strand
ACCTATGACCCTCTGCTTGTAAGGCAGATGCTCTCCCAGCTGAGCTAAGCTTCCATGTTGCATCCTGAGGTTATCACCTCAAGATTACCTTGTTTCCTTACTCCGTTTGCCGAAGTTTTTTGTGCTCTCTTCAAGCGACTATTATATTATACACGCTTTAGAGTGATTTGTCAAGCGTTTTTTATAATTTTTTTGAAAAAAGTTTCGTTATTTTTTCAAACGGCTTTGTTATGCGGTTTTCGGGACGTATAGCCCTCGCTTATTCCCACGTTTTCCACACGTCCGGACAATATCCTACCGTTGCTTGCCTTCCGTTTCGCACTATCGGCGTTTTGAACATCGCAGGATTTTCTAGCAGCTTTTCTATTTTATCGTCCTCATACGCCAGATATTGCAGCGTGCTGTCCTTATATGCCTTTGAAGAAGTGTCGATGAGCTTTTCATAGCCGCCGACAGCCGCCGACACGCTGTTGAACTCGCCCTTCGACATACCTTTGGATAATAGATCTATCGACTGAAACTTTATTCTGCGTTCCTTGAAATAACGCTCCGCCTTTTTTGTGTCAAAACACTTAGCTTTACCGAAAATCTGTATATTCATATCACGATACCTTTTTGCCGTCATTATTGCCGATGAAGAAATAAACCTGTGCTGATTTCTTATCATTTCACGGCATTATGACCTCTCCCGAGCAGTTCTTCTTTTACCGCACGATAAAATCAGTGCTTCCACAGCCATCTCACATCGAACTTCTCACGTTCTTCGGGAACGCTGAGCATCTTTATCGAGCAGGCAATAGTTATCATAAGCATACCTATCGACACCGCCTTCACAGGCTCTATAAAGAACGATACAAGCGTTGTACAGCAGTATGAAATAATAGTGCAGTAGCAGTGAGGGGTTATCTTTATCAGCGTCATAAACAGAATAAAGAAGAAGCACAGCGTCAGTACGGTAGTCCAGTTGGGCCACATACCCGCAAGAGAGCCGAACGTGACCGCAATAGCCTTTCCGCCTTTAAACTTCGAGAATATCGGCAGTATATGTCCTATCACAGGCGCAACAAGCACGATAGGGAGCATGACCTCCGAAGGATTTTCCGTGTGCATATAAATAAACACAGGCAGAAAGCCCTTTCCCATATCGCAAAGCAGCGTCAGCGCACCGCATAACACTCCGCCGTAACGGAACGCATTAGCCGTTCCGTAGTTCTTGTCGGGGCTTTTCGATATTATGTCCTTGTGAAACAGCTTTGAAATAATGCTTGCAAACAATATACTTCCGAGCAGATAGCCCGAAACCGCAAAAAACAAGCCTGTAAGCATATGTATCCCTCCGTATCAGTCTATAATGATTAAATCCTTTGTTGTATTTGTAAGGTTACGACAGCCGTCATTCGTGACAACCACCATATCCTCAGTTCTCACTCCGTATTTGCCCGAAATATACGCACCCGGCTCAACTGTCAGTATCATACCCTCCTTGAGCGTATACTGTGACGAAGGCGATGCCGACGGTGCCTCGTGTATCTCAAGACCTACACCGTGTCCAAGCCCGTGACCGAAATACTTGCCGAATCCCCATGCATCAAGAGTGCTTCTCGCAACACTGTCTGCCACCTTTCCGCTTATATCAGCCCTTATCGCCTTCATAGCGTCAAGATTTGCAAAAAGAACAGCGTCATACATCTTCTTCATATCATCCGTCACCTTGCCTATAGCGATGGTTCTTGTCATATCCGAATGGTATCCGTCATAGGTCGCACCGAAGTCAAGCGTCAGAAAATCTCCGTTTTCCAGCTTCTTATCCGTAGGTACAGCGTGAGGTGAAGCAGAATTAACGCCAGATGCCGCAATGGTATCAAACGATTTTCCGTCCGAGCCGTATTCAGCCATATAATATTCAAGCAGTGCCGCAACGTGCTTTTCGGTCTGTCCCGGCTTTATGTCACGCAGCAGCCTTGAAAAAGCTCTTTCGGCTATCCGCTGTGCCTTTACTATCTTCTCGATTTCTTCGGGTGTCTTTATTATTCTCATCTTCCCGATCATCTCCGATAACCCGCACGAGCTGTCGAAGGTGACAAACGTATAGTTTGCCTTGTATTTTTCAAGCTCGGTCACCGTCATAGCGTCGCTCTCCACGCTGACAGTGGTTATACCGTGCTTTATAAGCAGGTTCATAAGCTGGGTCTTTGCGTTTTCGAGCAATATTACCTCGCAATCGCTGACACGTTCCTTTGCTTTGTCAAAATAGCGGAAATCAATCAGGAGATAGCTTGCTTCCTTTGTGACAAGTATAATTCCCGCCGATGATGTGAATCCGCAGAAATATCTCCTGCTTATATCCGATGTTATCAGAGCGGCGTGTCTTTCATCCGAAAGCTCGTTTGCCAGCTTTGCTATATTACCGCCGTTATTAACCATATTTCCCCTCCGCTGCGATTATGACCGCATTTATCCAAATAATAATTTTAACCCTTAAATATTAACCGAAAATCAACTGTATTGCCTGATTGCCTTTATCAGTCCATATTCAGCGCATAGAAAAGCGCCATCATATAACTCTTTTCGCCAAATCCCGCAACAGTACCCTTGCATACCGGAGAGATTACCGAATGATGCCTGAATTCCTCTCTTGCGTGTACATTCGACATATGCACCTCTATCACAGGTATCTTTATCGCCGCAATAGCGTCCCTTATCGCATAGCTGTAATGCGTATATGCGCCTGCATTGAAGATAATGCAGTTATATTTTGCTCTTGCCCCGTGAAGTGCGTCGATCAATGCGCCCTCGTGGTTTGACTGGAAGAAATCTATCTCTGCGCCGTTTTTCTCGGCACATTCCTTCAGCCTTTCGTTTATCGCCGCAAGCGAATGGTCGCCGTAAACAGACGGCTCACGCTCGCCGAGCAGGTTTAAATTCGGTCCGTTCATTACAAGTATCTTCATTTCTTTTTCCGTCCTTATTTCAAATAGCCGAGATATGCCTTTTTCATAAGGCTTGCATCCTCAGCCTGCGTTCCGTCAGATTCGCATATTACCGTACAGTTTAGATTTCTCTTTGCCAGAAGCTCGCACAGCGGCTCATACTGCGGACCGTAAATCTCGTCTGCAAACGTCAGGTGCCGTCTTTCTCCGCTGTTTGTATATTCTATCTTCGAGAAATGTATGTGCATCTGCGAAAGCCTGTCGTGTCCGAGCGTATTCTCGATTTTGTCGAGCATCGCAGCATAATCATCTATCGTCTTTATTTCGCCGTGCGTTCTTGCGTTCAGATGTCCGAAGTCAACACACGGGAGCATTTCATCGTCAAGAGTACACAGCTCAATAACCTCATCAAGCGTTCCGAGCTGATTTATCTTGCCCATAGTTTCCGGGCATATAATCGCCTTCAAGCCCTCGCTCTGTCTTAAAGCCACCGCCTTTGCAAGCGTCTGCTTCGCAAGATACAGTGCCTCTGCTCTCGTAATCTTGGCGCATGTGCCGGAGTGTACCACAACCTTTTTCGCACCCAGCTTATCCGCCGCCCTGAGCGATTCGGCGATATAATTCACGCTGTTGTCACGCTTTTCCGCCTCAACGCTTGACAGCGAGATGAAATACGGAGCGTGGAGCGTTACGGTTATATTGTTCCCGCTTGCAAGCGCAGGCAGCTTTTCATAGGTCGCCGCCGCAATTCTGACTCCCCTGCCGCACTCAACCTCATAGCAGTCAAGCCCCATAGATGCAAGATATGACGGAAGCTCGTCGGGAAATTTTCTCTTGCCGAAGCTCAGCGAATTGCCGCCCGGCCCGAATTTAACAGCCATTACTTTTTCTCCTTAGTTTCCAGCTTCGAGTAATCCCTGTGGAAAAACAAACTCTCCGCTTTTCTTTTCAGCTTGAACGTCCACGCACTTTCCATATGGAAAGGCTCAACAAGCACCGACACTGCACCCTTGATATTTCCTGCGATAACATCAGTGAATATCTGATCGCCCACGACAGCCACCTGTTTTTTCGGCACGCCCATTATCTTTATAGCCTTTGATATGCCGAATGTAAGCGGTTTACAGCCGTTTGCCGTAAACGGAAGCCCCAGCTTCTTCGCAAGCGGTGCTACACGCTTGTTTGTGTTATTCGACACTATGCGCATCGGCACTCCTATGTTTTTCATATGCTGGAGCCACTCGGGTATGCCGTTTTCGGCGGCAGGATTCCCGTGCATCGAAAGCGTGTTGTCAAGGTCAAGCACCAGCGCCTTTATATTATATTTATCAAGAAAGTCCTCGTCTATGTCGAGAACTGAATTTATCCATATCTGCGGTTTAAAGATCATACCGTATCCTTTAATAAAAAAATTAAAAGGCGAACAAAGCGTCAGCATGAGGCTAACCTTGTCCGCCTTTTATTACCGTAAGTAATTAATTACTTAAACTTGCGCTTACGAGCAGCCTCGGATTTCTTCTTACGCTTTACCGAAGGTTTTTCGTAGTGTTCTCTTTTACGAACCTCTGCGAGGACGCCGTCTCTGGCACACGATCTCTTGAAACGCTTGAGAGCTGTATCTAAAGATTCATTTTTGCCTAAACGTACTTCTGCCATCTATATCCCTCCCTTTGCCAAATGGCACAGGTTATAACTCATACAAATTTTATAAAGATGTATGCTAGTATTATACAATATCGTACCGACTTTGTCAATACATTTTTGAAAATTTCGTAAAAATTCTTGCAGATTATTCCGATTTTCAATCAAGAAACTGCTTTACATCAACTTCCTCAGCGTCCTGCCAGAGCCTTTCAAGGTCGTAGAAATCCCTCGTTTCCTTATAGAAAACGTGGAAAACAACATCTATATAGTCAAGCACTATCCAGTTACCGCTTGCCTTGCCGTCTATGGACTTAGGCTCCTCGCCCTTTTCACCGAGCTTAAAATCGACCTCGTCTGCAAGCGCCTTTACCTGCGTAGAGCTTGAACCGCTTACTATTACAAAATAATTTGCAAGTATCGTAAGGTCACGCACCTTGAGGATTCTTATATCATCTGCCTTCTTAGAATCGAGAGCCTTTATGCCCTCCTTCAGAATCTCTATATCAGTCATTCTTCGGATTTTTCCTTTCTGCTGTGCTTTTTTCAGCCTTCATTATCCTTGTGTAGAAATTATATCCCGCTATCGTACACGGCGGTATAAGTCCACCCTTACCCAGCGTTTCGCCTATTGAATATTTTAACGCATTGTACATAGCGTTGTCAAGATTCTCAAAGCTCATCTCCCGATATTTTTCAACATCCTTATAGCTTCTGTCTGCACTTGTGAGATCTCCTAAGTAAACGATCTTTTCAAGCATCGACATATCCGCCCTGCCTGCCGTATGATAACGCACCGCATTCAGAATATCAATATCCTTTATACCGAGATTTTTCGATATGTGATATGCACCTGCCGGAGCGTGCCATAGTGCCGGAGTATAAAGCTCCTCGTCGCTCACGTCCATATTGCTCAGTATCGCCTGCGATTTCATCGCATTCGGAGTTTCCTCCTTCTTTACATCGTGAAGAAGCCCTGCGAGATATGCCTTTTCCTCGTCGCCGCCGTGCTTTTTCGCAAGTGCAAGGCACATTGATGCAACATTCATACTGTGCGTAAAACGCTTCTTTGAGAGCGTATTTTTCAGCATTTTCACATAGTCCGCATATTTTTCGGCATAACGCTGTTCGTCCTTATCCAGCTTTTCACACATACAGACCACGTTCCTTTATATAGCCTTCAACCGCTTCGGGTACAAGCCCTGTTATACTTTCACCGTTTTTCAGTTTCTCTCTGATTTCGGTAGAGCTAACCTCGGTGACGTGAAGATTCAGCACCTTTATCCTGCCCATTTCTGCGGCATATTCACACATATCGCTGTATTCGCTGTTTTCTCTTGCGGCGGCAACCACCTTGCACTCGCCCAGAAGCGCCTCATAGCGATACCACTTGTCAAAATAGAACAGCATATCTCCGCCGATTATCAGATAGAACACAGCATCGTCGGGGTACTGTCTTTTAAGTTCACGGATAGTGTTTATCGTGTAGCTTGTACCGCCCATGCGCTTTTCAATATCACTTATCTCAAACTTGCCGCTTGCTATTTCGTCTGCAAAGGCAAGTTCGCACATCTTAGCCCTGTCCTCAAAAGCGATAAGCCCCTTGTTGCTCTTGTGAGGCGATACGCAGGTAGGTATTATCAGCATTTTCTGAAGTTTAAGGTCGGCGAAAGCCTCTTTCACCATATTTATATGTCCGTTGTGAACGGGGTTGAAAGCACCGCCGAATACGCCTATCTTAATCATCTAATTCTATCTTCCTTTTCTTAGCGTCCTTGTTCTGCCTGTAAAGAACTATCTTAGTGCCTATTACCTGCACAACAATGCTGTCTGTCCTTTCGCCTATCTCGCCTGCAAGCTCCTTTGCACTGTATCCGCAGTTTTCAAGAACTCTTATCTTTATAAGTTCTCTTGCCTCCAGTGCGTCCGAAAGCTGTTTTATAAGCTCGTCCGAAATTGCGTTCTTTCCTATCTGAAAGATAGTGTCGTAGTTACTTGCAATGCTCTTGAGCCTTGCTCTTTGTCTGCTTGTTATCTCCATTTACTTTTCTCCGTTTCTTTTATCTCATAAAGAAATACCATATCGCAAATACAGCGCCAAGCTGCAGAATAATTATGACCGGTATCCCTATCATGAATCTCTTATGCTTCGTCTTATGATGAAATATCCTCATCGAAATATACATAGCGACCGAGCCGCCGAGTGCGGATACGATAAAGAGCGTCCTTTCCCTTATCCGCCATTTGTTTTTCCTTGCTTTGCTCTTATCCACAGGCGGCAGTATAAACCCGATTATGCTTATTATTATCAGGTATGCCGCTGTCAGAATATAGGGTAAATCTTTTATATCCATTACTTCTTGCTAAGTTCAGCCGCCAGCTTTTCAAGTGCTTTCGCCCTGTGGCTTATCCTGTTCTTTTCTTCGTCCGTAAGGCAAGCCATGCTTGTATCATCGTCTATCATGAATATCGGGTCATAGCCGAAGCCGTTTTCGCCTATAGGCTCCTCCCCGATAAAGCCCTCGCATTCACCCGTAACGCATATCTCATAATCGTCGTCACGGATAAAGTATAAGGCACACACGAATTTAGCGTTTCTCAGCGGCTTGTCAACGCCCTTCAGTTCACCGAGTACCTTGTTTATCCTGTCCTCGTTCGTTGCGTTCTCGCCTGCGTATCTTGCCGAATAGATGCCCGGCGCACCGCCTAAGAATTCTATCGAAAGTCCGCTGTCGTCCGCAAGCACAGGCGTATGCGTCATATCATATATAGTCTTCGCCTTTATATGAGCGTTCTCGCTGAAGGTCGTTCCGTCCTCCGCTATATCGATATTGATTCCCGCTTCCCTCATCGAAACAGGCTCATATCCCAGAGGTGTCAGCATTTTTTTGAATTCTTTTATCTTGCCCTCGTTGTTTGAGGCAATAATCAGTTTCATATATTGTCCTTTCGTATACAGACTGTCATTCAAACAGCGCTTCAACATAATCCCGTGGTACAAACGGCTGCAGATCGTCTATCTTCTCTCCCACGCCGACCAGCTTCACAGGTATACCAAGCTCCTCTTTTATAGGTATTATTATACCACCTTTTGCCGTTCCGTCAAGCTTTGTAAGAACGATACCCGTTATATCAGCCGTTTCCTTGAACAGCCTTGCCTGATTTACCGCATTCTGTCCCGTTGTAGCGTCAAGCACGAGCAGAGTTTCAACACGGCTGTCGGGCGCATTGTTGTTTACTATTCTCGCTATCTTCTTAAGCTCGTCCATAAGGTTCTTCTTGTTGTGAAGCCTGCCCGCCGTATCGCATATAATAACGTCCGCATCTCTTGCAATGCCTGCCTTTACAGCGTCAAACACAACAGCCGCAGGGTCGCTTCCCTCCGAGTGCTTTATAATATCAACACCGGCACGCTGTGTCCACACCTCAAGCTGTTCGATAGCAGCCGCACGGAACGTATCCGCCGCCGCAACGACAACCTTCTTGCCGCTGCTTTTAAGGTTATATGCAAGCTTTCCTATAGTAGTCGTCTTGCCTGCGCCGTTTACGCCTATAACAAGTATTACTGTCGGCTTTGTATCAAGGATAAGTTCGTTTTCACCCTCAAGTATCTCGGCGATTATCTTCTTTAACAGCCCCTTCACTTCCGCAGGGTCGGTAGTACCTGTAGCCTTTACCTCTTTTCTTAAAGCCTCGCAGATATTTGCGCTTGTCACAGCGCCTATGTCCGATAAGATAAGCGTTTCTTCAAGCTCCTCGAAAAAGTCCTCGTCAATTTTCGTGAACGAGTTAATAACTCCCGTTATCTTGCTTGCAAGAGCATCTTTTGTATTCTTTAAGCCGTTTTTCAGTTTTTCAAATAATCCCATTGAAAAATTTTCTCCTACTTTATATATTCAACCAGCTTTTCCAAAGCCTCATCGGCATTTACCGTACAGTCCGGGATAAGCGGTTCTTCACTTTTGTTTATATCCACACGGTAGAATTTTTTGTATGATACACTCAGCACAAGCTTCGATTCCGGAAGCTGAAAGCTCAGCTTGTCGCCGTATGCGGTCGGCATATTTCCCGGTATTTCGCCTATCACCTTTCCTATGCCGTTATCCTGTATCACCGTTGCAAAGTCCATTGCCGAGCTGAACGTGTATTGCGATGTCAGCACATACACCTTGCCGTCAAAAGCGTTGTCTACAGGCTTGTTCGGCGTTATCTCATCACGGTACGAGATCAGATTTCCGCCGTTTCTTATATCCGTTCCGCCGAACAGCTTATAGTCGCTTATATTTATATATCTCAGAAATTCGTTTATGACCTCTGTTGTTCCGCCGCCGTTGCTTCTTAAGTCAACGGCGATATTTCCGATATTGTTATCTCTTACCGCACTGAAAAATTCTAACAACCTATCGGTGTATTCCTGCGACATTTCACAACGGTTGAGTGTGAAAATGCCGAGCGAATTCTCCTTGTCGATCTTATATGAGCATAGCTCAAGCTGTTTTCTTTCGGGCGGCTCGTCCGTCATATCAAAATGCTTTGTTTCTTTATTACCGCTGAAAACAACATTTATCCCGTCGGATACATCCGCACCGAGAAGCATAAGCCAGCTGCCGTACTGCAGAGCCTCGCCGAACATATAGTCCGCATAGAAGCTGACCTGCGGCTCGCACGGGAACACCTTTTTGAAATGTTCCTTCATACTGTCCGCCGATATGCCGTCAATTGATACAAGCGTGCCGTCATTATAAGCCTTGCTTATTTCGTTACCGCCGTTTACATACTCCGTACCCGATACGGTAACTATCGTATGTGCGTCATCAAGCGTGCAGACAAGCTCGGCAGATTTCTCCCACAGTTCCTTTACCGTCACGCCGTCCTTATCCATCAGTTCTCTGCGTAGCTTTATGTATACGTCGCCGAATCTTTTCTCCGCACCGTCGTCAATAAGAAACACCGGATGTTTTGCCCTCACCGTATCATATACATATTTTAAGTCCTTTTGTGCCTGCTCTGAGCTAAGCCGGGTATCAAGCGGCAGTGTCGGCTCAAAATCAGTCTGTGCGTCATAACCGCAGATTTTAAGCACTATACCGCCTACCGCAAGAATAACGGCAAGCAATAAGGCTGTTACTCTCAATTTGTTCATTTTCTACCCCGATATTTCATATACAATATACGATTTCCTTATGCAATTTCCTTTATGCGTTTTCAACCTCGTTTAAAAATTCCTCGCTGAATTCCTGCCTTAACAGTCCCGATACGCCCTTTTCCTGCATATAAACGCCGTACAGCACATCACACAGCTCAATCGTACCTCTCCTGTGCGTTATTACCATAAGCTGAGTGTTATGCGAGAAACGCTTAAGATATGTAGCGTACTTCTGTACGTTTGCCTCGTCAAGCGCCGCATCGACCTCATCGAGCATACAGAACGGTGTCGGTCTGTGAAGCAGTATTGCAAGATAGATAGTCAGCGCTACCATCGACTTTTCACCGCCCGAAAGAAGCGACAGGCTCTTTATTACCTTTCCCGGAGGTGCGGCATATATCTCAACATCGGAGTTCAGCACATCGTCCGGGTCTGACAGCTGAAGCCTTGCTTCACCGCCGCCGAATATCTCGCTGAACAGCATTCCGAAGTGATTGTTTATATCGTCAAAGCTCTCCGTGAATCTCTGCTTTATATCCTTTATAAGATCAGCAATAAGGCTTTCAAGCTCCGTCTTTGAGGTTTCAACGTCCTTCAGCTGTTTTGCAAGAACGCCGTAACGCTCCGACACCTCCTCCAGTTCTTCTATAGAGCTGTAGTTTACGCTTCCCAGTGCCGCAATGCTTCTCTTTATCTCGGCAAGCTCCGCCTTAAGCATGAATATGCCTGCGTCATCGACAGGCTTTGCACGTTCCTTTGCCTCACTGCGTGTCATCTCATACTTGTCCCACAGCCCCGAGATTATCTTCTCGGTCTGACCTTCCGCCGAGCCTTTACGTTCTTCCTGTCTGGCAAGATCCGCACTGAACTTTTCCTTCGCCTCGGTAAGCTCCCTTATCGACTTGTTTATCTCGCTGATACGCTTTTCAGCCGCATTTGTGAGCGATACGTTATCTGCGATTGCCTTTTCGTTGTCGCCTGCCGTTTTTGCTATTTCTTCGGTCTGAGCTGTTTTCAGAATTATGATTTCATTCTTCTGCTCAATGCCGTTTTTAAGCTCCTCAATTTTTCTGAGCTGTTCGCTTCCGCCGTCGCTCAGCGCAAGGATAGATGCGTCTATACCCTCTATCCTTGTACGGATGTTGGATATATCACCGTTTACCGTCAGAACGTCCATATTGTTCCTTTGTATCCTGTCGGCTATCTCTTTTCTCTTATCCTCCGCCTTGTCAAGTCCGCTTCTCTGCTCGTTCAGAGCCCCCTCGTTCTTTTCGATTTCGGCAAGCACGCTTTCAAGCTGTGACTTTGTATCGGAAAGCAGCTTCCTGCCGTCATTCTCGGCTCTTTCCTGTGCGTCAAGCTGTTCCTCGGCACTGTCACGCTGTGCGGTAAGCTGTGACAGAAGCTGCTTTATACCGTCACGCTGTGCCTCAAGTCTTGCTATCTTAGGCTCGCACTGCGATACGGTTTCGGAAAAGCCCTCCATTTCCTCCGCCATCTTTGCGACTTCCGCCTGCAAGGGCTTTAGCTGTTCGCTCTCGGCTTTTATCTTCTCACCGAGTTCTTCAATCTGTTCGGATAATAAAGCAAGCTCCTGCTTTCTTGCGATTATGCCTGCGTCATTTCTGACACTGCCTCCCGTGAACGAACCGCCTGCGTTGATGACCTGACCGTCAAGCGTCACTATTTTGAAACGGTATCCGTACTTCTTCGCAATAAACGATGCCGTATCAATATCCTCAACGACCGCCGTCTTTCCGAGTATGGATTTTACTATCCCGTCATACAGCCCGTCATATTCCACAAGGTCGCACGCCATACCCTCAAAGCCGTTCTCATTACTCAGCCCTCCGACTTCGAGCATCTTTCCCTTTACGCTTGTAAGAGGTAAGAATGTCGCACGTCCGAGGTTGTTTTCCTTAAGATAACGCATACTGCGCTTTGCCGCTTCCTCGTTGTCGGTAACGATGTTCTGCATTATACCGCCCAGCGCTATCTCAATAGCCACCGTATAACGCTTGTCCACGCTGATTATATCGGCTACCGTACCTCTTATACCGCTGAGCCGTCCTTGCCTGTCCGCCATTATTACCGACTTTACGCTTGACTGGAAGCCCGCCATATTCTTGTCTATCTCGTCAAGCACCTGATGACGTGACGCTTTCGTTTCGTACTCCTTGCGTAGCGTTTCAAGCGTCTGACCTGCCGTTTTCAGCTTGTCGTTCTTATTGGCAAACAGCTTTTTATATCCTGTCAGCTTGTTCTCGGCTTCGGCCTTTTCTTCCTTTGCCTGTTCAAGCTCTTCATCGGTATCGCTGAGCTTTATTCTCTGCGTCTTTGCTTCTGCCGCCGCATTCTCAGCCGTTCTTGTAAGTTCCTCCTTACGCTTTGAAAGCTGTTCGGAGGTTGCCTCTATCTGCTGTACCGAAAGCTGCAGCTGCGTTCTTTTAAGATACAGCCGACCCTGCTTTTCGTCAAGTTCCTTGTACTCCCCCGAGAGCGTTTCGCCCTCTGCGTCGATTCCCGTCAGTTCCTCCGTCAGCCGTTCGCTGTCCGCCTTCAGCCGACCTATTTGTGCCTGCTTTTCCTCTATCTCGTTTTCAAGGTTCTTTTTATCTTCTTCAAGCCTTGCCTTGCCGCTCTTGCCGTCCTCTATCTGCTTTTCGGTTTCCGCAATAGCTTCTTCTGCGTGTGAAATATCGTTGCGCAGTACGGCAATCTCAGCCTTTATATCGCTTATGCGGTCCTTTGCCTCGTCACTTCCGGCTTTCAGCTTTTCAAGCTCGGCACGGAGCGTCATTCTGCGGTTGTTGTTGTCCTCTTCCTCAGCCTCCAGCTTTGCAATATCCCTGTCGAGATTTTCGCACTCCGCCTTGCTGAGAAGTAATTTGTCCTCCGCTTCCGAAATTGTCTTTTCAAGTGCGGACAATTCGTACATACTTACCGTTATATCAAGATCTTCTTCCCTCGAAAGCAGTTCCTTCGCCTTTTTAGCCTTTGCCGCCTGCTTTTCGAGCACAGGGAGTCTTGTTTCAAGTTCCGACGCTATATCACGGATACGGAGCAGATTGTCCTCCGTGCGCTTCAGCTTGTTCTCTGCGTCCTTTTTCTGCGCTAAGAATTTCGATACGCCTGCCGCTTCTTCAAAAACCTCACGGCGCTTGCTTCCGCCCGATTCTACTATCTCCGACACCTTGCCCTGACCTATAACGCTGTATCCGTCACGGCCAAGACCCGTACCCATGAACAGTTCGTTTATATTCTTGAGCAGTGTCTTTGCTCCGTTTATCTTATATTCCGATTCGCCGCTCCTGTACAGCTTACGGGATATTACCACCTCGTCACTGTCTACCCTGAGCGCCCTGTCACAGTTATCTATAGTCAGCGTTACACTTGCAAAGCCCATCGGCTTTCTGCGTACAGTTCCGTGAAAGATAACATCCTCCATTTTATCTCCACGCAGACTTTTAGCGCCCTGCTCTCCCATTACCCAGCGCAGTGCGTCACTTATATTACTTTTACCGTTGCCGTTACTTCCGACAACAGCGGTCATTCTCTTGTCAAAATGCAGTATGGTCTTATCGGGGAACGATTTGAACCCGTATATTTCCATAGATTTAAAAAACATCAACCGATCCTCTCCGCACGGAAATCCGTGCCTTTCTCTTCCTTTATCTTAAAGGAAATTCCACGCTGTGAAAGCGCATTACGGTTAGCTCCGCCCTGCCCGATTATCTTGCTTATATTACGCTTGTCCGTGTAAAAGACGTATTTTCCCCCGTCCTCGCACACAGCGTTCATCTTTTCCAGATACAATATGCTCTCGGCTATCTCACGCAGTGCCGGGTGATATACTCCCCCGATCATTTCCTGCTCAACATCACGGCTTGCGTGAAGCCCCATACGGATAACTGCGACCCCTGCCTTGTTAAACATATCGAGCAGTTTTGCACAGAGCCTTGTTGTCTGTTCAAAGGTAAAGCTGTCATACACTCCGCTCTCGTGCAGTCTGCCAAGCTCGGTATTCTTAAGTATCACCGTCGGATATATCCTCACCGTGTCGCAGTGGAGTGCGATAAACTCCTTTGCGGTATCAATGCAGTATTGCTCCGTGTCCTTATACAGCCCCGTCATCATCTGAAGCCCGAGTTCAAATCCGCTCTGCTTTATAAGCCGTGAGGCACGTCTTACATCCTGTGCCGTATGGCCTCTGCGGTTAGCTGTCAGCACCTCGTCGTTCATACTCTGCGCACCAAGCTCTATCGCCGTCATGCCGTAGCTTTTAAGAATGCCGAGTATTTCCTCGTCAATGCAGTCCGGTCTTGTCGAACAGCGTATACCGTCATACTGCTCGGGATATGCGTCTGTATAACGCTTGGCTACCATCAGCAGTCTTATCATATAATCCCTGTCTATTGCGGTAAAGCTGCCGCCGAAAAACGCTATCTGCGCCTTTGTACCGCTGTCTTTAAGATTTTCAAGCTGTCCCTCAAGTATGCTTTCAAGCTCCTTTTCAGTGACAGGCTCGCTGTGTCCGCTTATCGTTTTCTGATTGCAGAAGCTGCATATATGCGTACAGCCGTAATGCGGTATAAATACCGAAATGTTAGTTTGTTTCATATCCCATAAGGCTTATAGCCTCTTTTGCGGCGCTCTGCTCCGCTTCCTTCTTGCTCTTGCCCTTACCCGTGCCTATTATCTGACCGTTCAGAAGCACATTCGCTGTAAACTGCTTGTTATGTGCCTGTCCGCTTTCGTCACTTATCTCATAGGTAACACGTTCCTCCGGGTTCTGCTGAATTATCTCCTGCAATACCGTCTTGTAATCTCCGAGCAGGAATTTACCCGTACTCAGCTTGTCAAGCGGCGGTATAAACGGCAGTATGAAACTTCTTGCCGCTTCAAATCCGCCGTCAAGATATATCGCCGCAATAAGCGCCTCAAATGCGTCCGCCAGTATCGAGTGGCGATCTCTGCCGCCCGTATGTTCTTCTCCTTTTCCCAGAAAAATATACTTGCCTAAATCTATTTTTCTTGCAAAGGGATAAAGCGCATTTTCACACACTACGCTTGCTCTTATCTTGGTAAGCTGTCCTTCGGGCAGATTAGTAAGATTTTCAAAAAGATGCTCGGACACAACAATGCTCAGCACGCTGTCGCCTAAAAATTCAAGGCGCTCGTTACTGCGCAGATGTTTTCCGTTTGTGTATGACGAATGAGTAAGAGCCTCTTTTAAAAGCTCAGGATTTTTGAACGTATAGCCTATTATCTGTTCAAGCTCTGTCATTTCTTTTCCTTTCAATAATTCTCACGGGAGGGAAGCCCCTCCCGCAAGCCAAAAATCAACCTTCCGTATTTTCCGACAGCACCTTTTCCATCTCTGCGATAACGTTTCTCTCAACGAAATCCTTGGCCTGTCTTACGGCATTCTTGAACGCAAGAGCGTCACTGCTGCCGTGCGCCTTAAGCACAGGCTTTGCCGTACCTAAAAGCGGAGAACCGCCTGTTTCCCTGTAGTCCATCTGCTTGCTTATTTCCTTGATGCCCTTCATAGTAAACATTGCGCCTATCTTTGTACCGAGGTTGCGGAAGAATATCTTCTTGAGCGAAGCCTTCATAAACTTGCCCATACCCTCTACTGTTTTAAGGTAGATGTTACCCGTAAAGCCGTCCGTTACAACAACGTCAACCTCGCCTAAAGCCGCATTTCTCGCCTCGACATTGCCCGTGAAATTAAGCGTGCTGTTTTTGAGCAGAGCGTAAGTTTCCTGTTCAAGCTCCCTGCCCTTTTCTTCTTCTGCACCGACATTCAGCAGTCCGACCTTGGGGTTGTCAACACCCATTATCTTGTTCATATAAACACTGCCCATAACCGCAAACTGCCTTAACATATCCGGACGGCAATCAACGTTTGCACCGCCGTCAAGCAGTATATACATATTATTAAGGCCGGGCATTACAGGTGTCAGCGACGGACGCTTTACGCCCTTTATACGCTTTACTATAAGAGTACCGCCCATAACAAGAGCCGCCGTACTGCCTGCGCTTATCATAGCGTCCGCTCTGCCGTCAGCTACCATCTGCATAGCCACGCCCATAGAGCAGTTCTTCTTTTCCTTTAATATCATCTTGGGGTTATCCTCTATCTCGATAACTCCGTCAGCCTGCTCAAATGTGATATGATCCTTTGAAAGTCCAAGTCTTTCAAAGCACTCGTCGAGCTTCTTTGTGTCACCCGTCAGCACAATGTCAACTCCGTACTCCTTTACAGCGTCAACCGCACCCTTTACTACCTCGTCCGGCGCATTATCTCCGCCGAATGCGTCTATAGCTATTTTCATAATCCGTTTTCCTTTCGTATAAAATCCGGTACTTATCGCTTTGCCTTTAGTTTTTCACAGAGGGTCTACCCCTCCCGTATCAAAACACCGACCGTTCAAAAAGCTGTTTTGCTAAACAGAAAGACCGCATTACCGCTGTGCAGCGATTCCCTGCTCGCAGAGTGCTTTCTTCAGATCCTCAAGTCCTCTGTCCGCAACCGTCCTGTATCTCAGCTTCTTGTCCTTTATCCTTTCGGGGAGAGGCGGAAGTATTCCCATATTCGCCCCCATCGGCTGAAAGTCCTTGTTCTCCGTGCTTATATGCCTTGCCAGTGCCGCTGTCATGCAGGTTTCGGGCAGTTCGAGCGGCTTTTCGCCGTCAAGCGCCCTTGCAAGATTTATTCCGGCGATAATGCCCGATGCCGCACTTTCGACATATCCCTCAACACCCGTCATCTGACCTGCGAAATATATGTTGTCGCTGTCGATAAGTCTGAAATTCTTATCAAGCAGACCGGGAGAATTAAGGAAGGTATTTCTGTGCATAACGCCGTATCTTACAAATTCCGCATTCTGAAGCCCCGTTATCATCGAGAATACTCTTTTCTGCTCTCCGAATTTAAGATTCGTCTGGAATCCCACAAGGTTGTAAAGCGTACCCTCGTTGTTTTCTTTTCTCAGCTGTACCACCGCATAAGGCCGTCTGTCTGTTCTTGGGTCGATAAGCCCCACAGGCTTCATACAGCCGTAGCGGACGCTTTCTATTCCACGCTTTGCAAGCACCTCTACAGGCATACAGCCCTCATACACTTTAAGATTCTCAAAGCTTTTGAGCTGTACGCTCTCTGCGTTTACAAGCTCGTTATAAAAGGCTTCGTATTCTTCCTTTGTCATCGGGCAGTTGATATAATCCGCTTCGCCCTTGTCATAACGTGTAGCGAAAAACGCAAGGCTCATATCAATGCTTTCTGCGGTAACTATAGGTGCCGCCGCATCGTAGAAGCTGAGCGGACTTCCACAGCGCTCCTGTATCTTTTCTGCGAATATATCGCTTGTCAGCGGACCTGTCGCAATTACGGTATCGCTTTTGGGAAACTCCGTTATCTCGCCGTTTACGATTTCAATATACGGGTGATTAGTTATCATTTCGGTCACAGTGTCGGAAAACTCCGTGCGGTTGACCGCAAGAGCACCGCCTGCACCGACCTTTGTTTTCTCTGCGGCTTTCATCGTCACAGAGTTCATATAACGCATTTCTTCCTTAAGCATACCGCAGGCACTGGCAGTATCCGCACTTTTCAGCGAATTACTGCACACAAGCTCCGCAAAGCCCTTGTACTTATGGGCAGGCGAATACTTTTCCGGCTTCATCTCGCACAGCCTTACATGAAAGCCTCTGTTTGCAAGCGCCCACGCCGCCTCAACTCCGGCAAGACCTGCGCCTATCACGGTAACAGTCTTTTTATCCAAGTTTATCCAATCCTTATCAGTTTTCGTTCTTCTTATCCTCATCGGCAGGACGCACATATCCGCAGCCGTCCTTGGCGCAGTATACCTGACCCTGCTTGCCGACCTTCTTGAAAAGCGTAGAACCGCACTTGGGACATTTATCCTCAAGCGGCGTATCCCACGTCATAAAGTTGCAGTCCTTGTAGTTCTCGCATCCGAAGAATGGCTTACCCTTCTTTGATTTCTTTGCAAGCATCTTGCCGCCGCAGTGCGGGCAAAGTCCGCCTGTTTCGTTTACTATTCTCTTTGTATTCTTGCACTCCGGGAATCCCGAACAGCCGAGGAACTTTCCGTAAGGACCTATCTTTATGACCATAGGCTTTCCGCACTTGTCGCAGACTATATCGGTAGGCTCATCGGGTATCTTCACCCTCTTGCCCTCCATATCCTTTTCAGCCTTTGTCAGCATCTTGTCAAAGCCTGTGTAGAACTTTCCGAGTACGTCCACCCAGTCAGCCTTGCCTGCTTCTATCTTATCAAGGTCGCTTTCCATCTGAGCGGTAAACTTTGCGTCTACTATACGCTCAAAGTGACCTTTCATAAGGTCGGTTATAACTATACCGAGCGAGGTCGGCTTTAACTGCTTCGCCTCACGTTCAACATAGTGCCTGTCAAGTATTGTGGCGATTGTCGGCGCATAGGTAGACGGTCTGCCTATGCCGTTTTCTTCAAGCGCTTTGATAAGGCTCGCCTCTGTATATCTCGGTGGCGGCTGAGTAAAGTGCTGGTTGCCCGTAAGCTCTTTTACTTTCAGCTTTTCGCCTACTTCAAGAGCCGGCAGTGCGCCGCCCTCCTCTTCGTCATTATCCTTGCTTTCTTCATACAGCTTTGTAAAGCCGTCAAATTTCACGGTATACCCGTTTGCCTTGAACAGACACTCTCCGCAGGTAATATCTACCGCCTTTGTATCAAGGAGCTGATTTTCCATCTGGCTTGCCATAAAACGCTCCCATATCAGCTTATACAGCTTGTACTGGTCGCCCGAAAGCGCAGACTTTACCTTTTCGGGAGTAAGCGTGATTATTGTCGGACGGATAGCCTCGTGTGCGTCCTGAGCATTATTCTTCGACTTGAATACTCTGGGCTTTGAGGGCAGATATTCCTTGCCGTATGTCGATTCTATCATCTGTGCCGCAGCCGCTTTTGCCTCATCGGAAATACGCAGGCTGTCTGTTCGCATATAGGTTATGATACCTACTGCGCCCATCTCGGGTATCTCAACGCCCTCGTACAGCTCCTGTGCCGCTTTCATTGTACGTCTTGCATTGAAAGACAGCTTTCTTGACGCTTCCTGCTGTAAGGTAGAGGTGGTAAACGGCGGTGCGGGTGTTTTCTTCCTTGTGCTGTTCTTGATATTGGTGATGATAAACTCGCCGTTTTCAAGCATAGCAAGCACCTTGTCGGTTTCTTCTTTATTGAGCGCCTTGAACTTCTCGCCCTTGACCTCTGTCAGCTTTGCAGGAAATGCACGTCTGCTCGAAGCGGACAACAGCTTTGCGTCTATGCTCCAGTATTCCTGTGCCTCAAAGCTCTCTATCTCCTGCTCTCTGTCAACGATAAGCCTTACCGCAACCGACTGTACACGGCCTGCCGAAAGACCTCGTCTGACCTTCTTCCATAAGAACGGGCTTAATTTATAGCCTACTATTCGGTCAAGTATACGTCTTGCCTGCTGTGCGTTGATAAGGTCCATATCAAGCGTTCTCGGATGGCTCATGCCCGCCGCAATACCGCTCTTTGTGATCTCGCTGAACGTTACACGCACAGGTGCGTCCGGGCTTATCCCAAGAACGTGTGCTAAATGCCACGAAATAGCCTCTCCCTCTCTATCAGGGTCGGTCGCAAGATATACTATGTCAGCTGCCTTTGCATCTTTCTTAAGCTCTTTTATAAGAGCCGCCTTATCTTTCTTGTTCTCATACTTAGGCTCAAAGTTGTTGTCAACATCAACTCCGAGCTTCGACTTCGGCAGGTCACGGATATGACCTACAGATGCTACTACGGAATAATCCTTTCCGAGATATTTCTCAATTGTTTTCGCCTTCGCAGGCGACTCAACTATTACCAGATGGGACAAATTTTTCGTCTTCCTTTCCGTGCCGGCAATATGCCGGTTCAAATTCGCCTTTCAAACTGTTTGCGTATTGCCGACAGTTTGTGTACGGCGGGCGGCTCTCGCCGCACCCTTTTAACGTTTTATCTTAGCTTTTTGCTTATATAATGAAGGTGTGCTATCATCTTCCGTTGCACTATCTTTCTTGGCTCCCTTGCCAAAGGGAGCTGGATTGCGACAAGCGAAGCCGTTATCCATACCTCTATGTTCAGCGATTATTTCAACGTTAAAATCATTCCCGTTTGACTGTCGCAAGACTGAGGGATCGTTGCTACAAACCTTATTGTCGCTTCTGCGTTATACAAGCAATTCTCAACAATTAAATTACGGCTTGCAATCTCAACGCTGAATTATAAACCGCAATTATTAACCGTATTTAACGTTGAGCTTACTCTCTGACCTTTGACATTTCCCACGCAATAACCGATGCCGCAACCGATGCGTTAAGGCTCTCCGCACTGCTTATCGGTATAAACAGCGATTTATCGCACAGCTTTTTCACGGTATCGCTGACCCCGTTGCCCTCGTTGCCGATAACAACAGCGGTCTTTTGAGGCAGCTTTTCTTCTCCCAGCTTTACCGACCTGTCCGAAAGCTCCGCCGAATACACGGTAAATCCGCCCTTTTGCAAAAGCGTTATCGCTTCTTTGGTATCACAGCAGTATATCGGCAGTCTGAACAACGAACCCATCGCACTTCTTACCGTTTTGGGAGCAAACACATCCGCACAATCTCCTGCAAGTATCACACCGTCAATCGAAAATGCGTCACAGGAACGTATTATCGTGCCAATATTACCCATATCTTGTAAATTTTCCAATATTATAAACTGCCTGCTACTATCTATTGTACTTAAATTCAGAATTTTGTCAAGATGTCTTACCGTAATAAATATTCCCTGCGGCGATTTTGTGTCGGAAATGCTGTCCGCCACCTCCTCGCTAATTTGTATCATCTTACAGCTTTCCCTCAGCAGACTTATACATTCGGGATATTTCTCGGCGGCGGCGGCAGTATAATATGCGTTTTCACCTAACGCACATCCGCTTTTGACCGCTTCAACCGCGAGCTTCGCCCCCTCGCACACGAAATACCCCGTCTGCCTGCGGTACTTCCTCTGCTCCGTCAGCTTGCGGTATTCCTTTATATATGTGTTCTGTTTAGATGTAATTTCCATATTTCTCCTTAACACTCAGTTTCTTGACTTTTGCGTGTCCTTATGCTAAAATTTCATTATCCGTAACGGACAAGAAAGGATTTTTTTCATGATATTTTCCGAGCTAAGCCTTATTGAAAAGGAAACAGGACTTAAATACGATCCCGAAACCGCCACGCTCAGCGGTGTAAAGAACGGTGTACCCGTTGTCGTTTTTGACAACGATAAAAAGCACAGATTTGATATAGTATGCGGTGCAGTCATCTCCGAGCGCCAGTTCGGCAGAATATACATTATGGCTGAACGCTTTCCCAAGAAAACTATGCTCGGCATTGAAAATGTCGACGGCTGCGTAAACATTTACTGCAAGGGATATAATCTTATGCAGGAAAATCTGCCGTTGCTCATTGAATTTTTGGAAAAACTCACAGCCTATTTAAAAAGCGAAATGCGTAAAACCACTCCCATACAGGTGGCAAAAGTGCTTGAGCTTGAGGATTACACAATTCTCACAAAGCATATACGCTCAGACGGAACTGTCCGCCCTCCGTATAATATAAGGGGTACTGTCAAAGGTATCTTAGGCGGTCTGCTCGGACTTCTGATCGGTTGCGCCATATTCGTTGTGTTTATTATGATGTCCGATCTTGTCGGCTGGCTGGGCGGTATAATCATGTCCGCCGCAGTTATTTCGCTCTACACCGTTTTCTCAAAGAAGCTAAAGACGGTTGACTGCATTATGACAGCAATTCTCACCTTTGCGGGCTGGGCATTATCAAACGGCTTCGCATACCTGTTCCAGATATTCTTAAAGGAACAGGAGGCAGGAAACACGGTAAACATAAACGGCATTCTTGCCGATCTTGCGAACTACTCAATGAAGTACACCGAGATTGCAGGCAACCTTATGAACCGCCTTATAATAACATTCATTTTCGTGGTCGCAGGCGCAATAGGCAGTTATATTTTCTATTACAAGCATCACACAAAGGATATGTACTGATAACGGTTATTATGTGCCTAAGCACAGCCGCATTTCTTCCCCGTTATATAAAAAATCACACGCCCATTTATTATGGGCGTGTTGTTTTCTCTTAAAGAGCAGCCTTAGCCTTCTCAACAAGTGCAGTAAAACCTGCAGGATCGTTGATAGCGATTTCTGACAGCATCTTTCTGTTAAGACCGATATTAGCCTTCTTTAAGCCGTTGATGAATGTAGAATAGTTTGTACCGTTCATCTTGCAAGCGGCATTGATTCTTGCGATCCAGAGCTTTCTGAAATCTCTCTTCTTTAAACGTCTGCTGATGTAAGCGTACTGACCTGACTTCCAGACAGCTTCCTTAGCAGTCTTGAAAAGTCTGCTCTTGCCGCCCCAGTAGCCCTTTGCCAGCTTTAATGTTTTATTTCTTCTCTTACGAGTTGCTAATGCACCTTTAATACGAGCCATCGTTAAATTCCTCCTATAGTGAATATTGCGCCGAAACGGTCGCAGTTAGTTTTTATTTGTAAGGTATGAGCTTCTTAACTTCTGCAACGTTCGTCTTGTCGCAGTATCCTGCAGCACGGTTGATACGCTTTCTCTTTGTAGCCTTCTGTGTCAGTCTGTGACGACGGTTCGTCTTCTGGTACTTGACCTTACCGTTCTTGGAGATGTTAAAACGCTTTTTAGCACCGCTGTGGGTTTTGATCTTGATCTTCTTTGCCATGAGTGGAATCCTCCTTATTTAGTTTCCGCCGTTTTATCGGCGTCCTTCTTTGCTTTCTTACCGCCTGCCGCAGCCTTGGGAGCTACAACTGCCATATAGTTCTTGCCCTCCAGCTTTGCAGGCTTCTCACAAGCACCGTACTCCGAAACAGCCTCAAGAACTCTCTGCATAAGCTCCTCACCAAGATTTGCGTGTGAAAGCTCTCTTGCTCGTCTGTAACGAACCTTGATACGAACCTTATCGCCGTTTTTAAGGAACTTTATAGCCTGATTAGCCTTCGTGTTAAAGTCGTTGGTGTCGATGTTCAGCGACATCTGTATCTCTTTAAGCTCAGCTTGTTTCTGGTTCTTTTTAGATTCCTTTTCCTTCTTTGACTGCTCAAAACGGAACTTGCCGTAATCCATTATACGACATACCGGAGGAGTAGCTGAAGGAGCGATAAGCACGAGGTCTAAGTCAGCCTCAATCGCCATATCAAGAGCCTGCGCCGAAGACATAATGCCGAGCTGCTCATTGTCAGCTCCGATCACACGGACCTCTTTTTCATTTATCTCTTCGTTGATGAGTTGTTCTTTTGTGCTGATTGTAAAGCACCGCCTTTCTGAAAACAAATCGTTTTATGCAAAACAAAAAGCGTGATAAACTGCAATGCAGATTCTCTCACGCTGTACAAATATTACAGACAGATTTATAACGCCGTACAGCGCCATAAATCGTCGGAAATTTCTGTAATTACCTCATTGAACAACCTTTCGGCGTAAATGGGTGAGAGTGCTTCTCTGCTTTTGTTTCACAATTTAATTTACCTGATGATTATACTACATTTATCCGCCGTTGTCAATAGGGAAAATCAAATTTTTTGTTAAAACCGATAAAAAAGCGTAAAAGCAGCTTGTTTCCCTCCGCTACGGACAATCGACACAATTATTTCTCAGCCTTTATCCTGATACATTCCGAACAACATCGGATATGTCAATTTCAGCATTCATTTTATCACCTGCAAATTTGATATGATATGGATATATCGTAGCATAGACGAACGGATATTTCAACTGGTTTATACAGATGTTATGTATGTTGACAATACCGAAAGCATCAATCTTTCTGAACCGTCCGTTTCAACCTAACAGGATATATCTCAATAACAAAATGAGGTTTATCTATGTTTGTTAAAGGGTGACTGTCGGTTATGTCAACAGTTACCGTATCAATAACCGTTTTAATAAAGCCATCGGTATTTCCGATAACAATGTACTGAGAAGAAAGATACTCAATACCTCCTGTTTCATCGGGTTCAAGCGGAATTGTTTCAAACGGCTTTTCTATATCAACACCTAAAGCAAGCAGATATTCCGCAACTTTCGGATAGGCATTTCTGATTTCACGGATATAGTTACGGCAATACGCACAGTTACATAGATCTTCGGCGGTTAAACTGTCGTAATACTGTTTTGTTTCTTTGATACTCAATGTTGACACCTCTTTCATCTGTTACAGAGCTGTATAAAATACAGCAACATCCTCTCTCTTTACATAGGAGGGCAAAATCAACGCCTTGATTACATTATTTTTTCAGTCTGACCTGCAATTCAGATTAAATCGTACAAACCGACAAAATCCGAACCCCAATAGCTTACTTAAGTTTACCTATCCGTAGCTGCCTTAACGCTTGCATACTCGCTGAACTCAGTCGTACTTCCCGTCTTTCTGAACGATTTTATTCTGAAAGAATAAGTAGTACCCTTTGCAAGTCCCTTGACAGTAAACGTAAGCGTGGTGTTGTTCTTTGTGGTAGCAAGCACTGTCCACTTACCGCCCTTATACTGCTCGATAACATAACCCGTTGCCTTTTCATTTTTGCTCCAGTCGAGTTTTACCGCACTTGCAGAAACCGCAGAACCTGTGAACTTTGCCACATTCGGTATCCTCGTCCTGCCTGCTATTCTCACATAATCGCTGTAAACGTTTGAAGCACCGGCAGTCTTATATGCCCTTATTCTGAATGAATATGTGGTATCGTTCTTGAGTCCCTTAACAGTAAATTTAAGCGTTGCATTGTTTTTCGTTGTAGCAATTACCGTCCACTTACCGCCCTTGTACTGCTCGATAGAATAGCCTGTAGCCTTGTCATTCTTAGCCCACTCAAGAGTTATCCACGAGCCTGTTACCAATGTGACCTTGGCGTTCTTCACCGTACCTAAAAGCGTTGACGCTTTGACAGTCACATAGTCGCTGTAATTTGTCTTGCCGCCGTCATTCTTATATGCTTTTACACGGAATGAATACGGCGTGCATTCTGCAAGACCCTTGACAGTAAAGGTGAGAGTGTAATTGTTTTTTGTAACTGCGATCTGCGTCCACTTACCGCCCTTGTACTGCTCGATTATGTAGCCCGTAGCACCTGCATTTCTTGCCCAGTCCAGCTTTACTGCCGTAGCCGTAACGCCCTGCGCCTTAAGCCCCGTAACACCTGCAAGTTTTGTCTTTACCGCAAGTCTTGTGTAGTCACTGTAGGCCGTTCCCGCAAAGGCTCTTATCCTCAGGCTGTAGGTCGAGTTGCCCTTGAGAGAACCTACAGTACAGCTTGTAACACTGCTGTCGGAAGTCCTGAATACCTCGTTCCACTTTCCGCCCGTGTACAGTTCGACCGCATATCCGTCCGCACCGGAAACCTTATCCCATTTCAGCGTAGCAGAACCGCTCGTAACCTTATCTGCGTCAAAACCCGTCACAGCGTCAATCGTTGTAACCGAAACCGTTTCACAGATAAAGCCGTTGTCGTTTGCGTATTTTTCGCCCGCACTGTTCTTATAGCAATATACCTTGAAACCGGCGGTCTTCGTATAACTCTCATTATATCCGAAAGCATGACTGCCTATGGCTGTAACGCTCTTAGGTATCTTTACGCTAAGCAGAGCCGTACAGCCACAAAACGCATCTTCGCCGATGGTTGTAACGCCCTCCGGTATGGTTACGTCAGTAAGCGTTTTACAGCCGTAAAAAGCACTCTCGTCGATTACCGTCACACTTTTCGGTATTATCACTTTTGTGAGCGCTTCACAACCCATAAACGAACATCTGTCTATGCTCGTAACGCCGTTCGGTATGCTTATATCCGTAAGCCCTTTACAGAATCTGAAAGTATAACTGTTTATCTTCCCAAGATTCTTCGGCAGCTTGACGCTTGTCAGATTACTGCACCAATAGAATGCGTCATCTCCGATGCTCGTAACGCTGTCAGCTATCGTTATACTCTTCAGCAAATAACAGCTTGCAAATGCACTCTTGCCTATGCTCGTAACACCGTCGGATATCGTCACGTTTAAAAGCTCGGTACAATTGCTGAATGCGCCTTCCCCGACAGTTTTCACATTTCCGGGTATAGTGACATCAGTCAGCTTTTTACATAAGCTGAACGCACCAAGTCCGATGCTTGTTATGTTTTCCGGAATAGTCAGGCTTTCGAGAGAACTGCATGAGAGAAACGCTCTCATTTCGATTGTTTTAATACCCTTCGGTATATGCACGCTCTTAAGCGAACTACAGCTTCTGAATGCGTATTCTCCCAAATATGTAACTGTGTCCGGTATTTTTACGTTCACGATAGCGTCACAATCCGAAAACGCCCAATCTCCTATGCTCGTCACGCTGTCCGGTATGGTTACATCAGTAAGCGTTGTACAGCTTGCAAATGCCATTCTTCCTATACCGGTCACCGTTTTCCCGTCAATTTCAGACGGTATGACCAACGTACTTGCACTGCCCTTATATTTTGTTATTTCGGCTGTATCGCCCGAAACGCTGTACTCAAAATCTCCGTACACTTCTGCCCCCGCATTGACAGCAACGCTCTCCCTTATGACAGGAAGCGCCTCTCCGAACGGCGTAGCGAAAACGCCGACCGCCATTGCCGCCGCCACAAATCCGCTTGCTAATTTTCTGTATTTCATATCAAAACCCTCCTTGAATTGTAAAAAATAACTAAAAGCTGCCGCGCCCCTGCACTACACTTTCCCTATATAATAGAGTATAACTCTTTCGGCAAAGTTACAATACCCAAAAGGGTAAAATTTAGCCCACCGCCACAGAAAATCCCATAGCGGTGGGCCTTGATATTTAAAACTTACTCAGCCGTTTTAACCTTAACGCTTGCATACTCACTGCTCTTGTCCGCACCGTCAACCGTTTTGACAGATTTGATGCGGAACGTATATGCCGTACCCTTTGCAAGCCCCTCAACCGTGATTTCGGTAATATCATTATCCACAGCCTTGATTTCAGTCCACTTTCCACCCTTGTACTGCTCGATAACGTAGCCTGTAGCCTTGTCATTCTTGCTCCAGTCAAGCTTTACCTCACTTGCAGAAACTGCAGAACCAGTAAACTTTGCAACATTCGGTATATCAGTTGTTCCGACTACTCTTACATAACTGCCGAATGGTTTTTATATCTCAACTCCCGTAGGCAAGTACAATCCTGACCGGGCTATCGCTTCTATGAAAGCGAGGTAAAGCACATATATTTCATACCTGAAACCAAAGGCTCGATGTCTACGATGCAGCTTCGTGATATTGAAAAAGGTAAGACACACTGTGCGAGAGAGCATTTTACGGCTGTCAGCAATTATAATGTTGTTTATGATGTTGTGGACAGCTATCAGTCCCTGCTTAATATCGTGACAAAATAAGCATAACACGGGGCGGTGTCACCGCCCTTGCAATGTACGTTTTCCCGGTGCAACTTGTAGGCTTTACAGCTGATTTGTATATGCGCACAATTCATTTTGAATAGGAATTGTGCGTAATGCAAAAATGTAATTGCCGGCTTGACTTGATGTTGTCCCAAAAGGTATAATAGATAGCAGGAGAAATGTTACCACTTGGATAATGGTTCTTTTGGCTGAATTTTTCAGAAAGGATAGTGATTTGGTATTGTTTTGACGGAATCCCTGAAAACAGCGTTGTTGCAATCGGTACGGTCGGCGGAAGTCCCCGTAAGCTCGAAGATCGTGAACGCTTTGAGGAAGGGCTGAAAGAGTTAGTAAGACGGCTTCATCCTCATACGATTATCGTGTACGGCTCGGCTAATTACAAGTGCTTCAAGGAGCTTGAAGAACAGGGCATAACGATTCTTGCCTATCCTAGCAAGACAAACAAGGCGTTTGCAGGGAGGGTTAAGAAATGAGTAAGGGTTATAGCGGTATGTTCAACGGTACTAAGGGGAGCCATGTCGCCTTTGGTAGTACCGATTACATGAAGCCCACTGATGATTTCAGCAGATATATTAAAAGGCGAAAAGATGCTGACGCAAACGGCTTCTATGATATTATAGCTCACGGGAATCCTATAAGTATCGAAATTCAGCATAATGGTCAAACGATTACTATTGACCATAGAATTGCTGCAAGATTATTTAAGCAGGATAAGCAGTATAAAGGACAAGCAATACGTTTGTTATCATGTAGCACCGGTAAACTTGATACCGGCTTTGCCCAGAACTTAGCCAACAAATTGAATGTTCCTGTACAAGCACCTACTGATATCCTATGGGCAACACCAAGAGGAACATATTATGTTACAGCAGGTAAGACTGTAAATGGGAGACTTGTCCAAGATCGTAGTGCGCCCGGTACATTCAGAACATTTTATCCCAAAAGGAGGAAGAAAATATGATTTGCGAAAACTGCGGAGCAGAGATGAGATTTAAGCAGGTCGGTCATTCCATTAGTTGGATATGTGATAATTGCGGTGAGGCTGTTGCTTCAACTTGCTTTGAACCGTATGAAACGGATTTAACCGTGTATCATATTCTGCTTTCATCTCCGTTTAAGGCGAATACTAATATGTTGAAATTGGTTTCAGAGATTGCCGGTTGCAACTATATTGAAGCCAAAAAGATGATTGAAAAAGCTCCTGCTGAGATTTTCAGTGGTAAAGCTATCGACATTATGGAGATAAAGGAAAAGCTCGAAGCAGCAAATATTGATTTCAAGATTGAACCTGAGTTCCCTTATTAACAGATAGATATGGGAGTGCTGACACTATATCAGCACTCATGAATATCGGAGATGTTAATGATTAGCTTACCAAAATTCAGAGAAGTGTTATATCTGTTCTGCAAGAAACCTTAAATTACAAGAATATACGTTGACTATGATTGTACAGCATCAAAGGATGGTGACATGCTGAATAGCTGAATGACGGATGTCATAAATGCGGTGGTGACATTTTTGTTGTTGACGGAATGCATGAAGGTGTTGACTGGGAAAGCTGTGAACTAATATCAGGTTTTACGATTCATTAAATTTTATTTCAACATACAAAAGCGGACTGCTCAAAATTGCAGTCCGCTCCGACAAAATTAACACGCAAAACAGCAAATTGTGCTGAAAACAATAAATATATTAATATCATTATATT
>ERZ779892.919-NODE-919-length-29793-cov-2.979286_pt1 | contig 29793 bp, 21 predicted proteins | sample MGYA00511552_ERZ779892 | MGnify/ENA primary metagenome ERZ779892 (study PRJEB29588, sample SAMEA2154561) | human gut metagenome | biome: human gut; feature: human-associated habitat; material: faeces | place: Denmark | collected 2008/2010 ... | reverse complement strand
TCTTTTATGCGATTCGCAATTTCGCTTGCCGGACGAATCACAAATTTATAACGTATGGACAAAGTAGGTTCAGTGAATGTAGTCCCATCCACCTTATAATTGTTATTTAAACTCACATCACAAACAACAAGATCTTCTTTTACATTCACCGCTGAATATTCAACCGTAGAGGCTCCGAGAGGGACAGAGCTATTTATAGCAGTTGTACCTTCTATCTTATAAAAGTCTTTATAAAAAAATAAAGAAGTACCTGCGTCTCTCAACGAGCTTGGATAGAGATTTATAAGATCCTGTAAGGCACCACCCTGTACAAAAGAACCATCTAACTTAGGATTTATAGCCTTACCTTTTATATTTTCGCAACTTAAATTACCTTCATTAAGCTGATACCAACGTACATACCACCGATAGTTCGCATTATAAAAGCCATCATTATTTCTCAACTCAGGAATAAACAACTCCCTCTCTTCCCCATCTGCCACATACACCGTATCCACACGTTCGGTAATACTGGTTTGGGGTGAACCATTCTTATAATTGATCGTGTACGTCTGCCCCCACGCCGGCGCAGCCACACCAGCGGAAAAAATTAACGAGGAAGTTAATAACAAGGATTTATATCGTAGGTTGATTGATGGTATCATCCGTCAGGTCCTCCTTTTTTAGTTTATTGTTGTTATATTATGGTTGTTATTTGTAGTTTCTTATCTTGATGGTGTAGGGGATTTGCATCTCTTGCTTCTCCTGACCCACATAATAGTTTATAATGAGCGTGAGGATGACTGTAGCATCCACGTTTCCACCCAGTTCCCGAGTGCGGATCGTGAAGGAACCTTTCTTTCCTTCCTTGATCGAAGCCTCGGGAAGGTAGAAACGCTGTTTCTTGTCACAATCCTCTCCGTTTACGGCCGTAATGAGACGTTTCTCGTCGCTTTTTACTTGGATCGAACTGATTTTCGCTGTTTCCGTAACCGTTCCCTCCTGCGGGAGACCTTTGATCGTGAAATCTCCTGTCACGCCTTCTATGCTAGATATCTCGAAACGGATCGACAAGTCACCGGCGGCTTGCAGGGTATGCTCAACAGGCGTCAGTATCTGCACGCCCGTCTTCTCGCCATAGAACAAGGCGGTCGGGTAGACCCCGATGGGGAGACGTTGCTCGGCTACTTCCAATTTCGTCGTGATGTTGGTTATCAAGACAGGGATGACCAGCAGGTCATTGCGGCGTACGAAGTCGAAGCCCGTGAGGTGCTCCGTACGAGGGCGGCCTTCGATCTCTACACCGAGGTGGATGCCACCGTCGTTCTCTCCGACGGCCGCATTGGTCTCAGGAATGTAGCGAATATAAGCTCGTTTACTACCGTTCTCGCCGTCCACATGTTTGGCTTGTATTTCTTTTTCATTATCACCGGGTTTGATAGATTCAGTATAAAGATCCTCTAGACTTACTACAGGAAGATTCGCATCTTTCGGAAAAGATGGAGCCAAAGGCTCTTCCAAGTCCTTGTTATCCTTAAACTCCAAATAATTCTCATTTCCCCAAGGCAAGAGCCAGATCGGCAGGCTTCCCTTGCGGAGGTTCATGATGTCCAATTGGTTTACGGTTATGGATTTATCTAAGTTATTGGTTATCTCCACTTGCACCTTGCCGATCATGCGGATCAAGGGAATCTCAAATTTGTTCTCTGCCGGAGCGGGCAATACCGTATGCTTTTGGGCGTAGCTGCTCATAGGAATACGCTTTCGAGACGCTTCCTCGCCTCCGAATTTACCTTTTTTCTCCTCATTCCTTGTATCAATACTCGTTCCCGAGTCCAATATCTTCACCTCCGACAGTTCCGCCAAGGAATGGGCTTCGGTAATTTTTTGATACAACGATGTACCGTCTTCCAACGATTGTAAATTGGCGAACGCATAAAAATGGTATGTGCCAAAGGGTAGTGTCATCTCCACCGTAGTACGAGAATCCTCATTACTGATATCCGGAGTCCATGTTCCATCTTTGCCGGATATATATCCGGCAAAATCCGCATTCTCATCATAGGCCACCACCAGCCAGTTCGTGATGTCTCGCTCGTATTCTTCATCTTTTGCCCAGAAATCCGTCTCAGTAGTTTCATCCGCCTTCGTCATCATCCCTCCGGCCTTCGTCTGCGGCGGGCGTACCGAACGGGATGTCCGCAAAGTGATAGTTACAACACAATGGTTCGGGTCGTCATCCGGGAGATCGCCCCCCCGATCTTCACCACAAGCCATAAAAAGCCAACAGAGGCAAAGACCAGCGGCGACCGCCGTCAATCGGTTATATATGGTATAGCGTCTCATCATTAGCGATATTTAATAAATCTCTGTTTACAATATGCCATCGTTGATACGAATCACCCAATCCTTCACCTGTATCTTGAAGCAGGCGTACCCCACGATCGTAGGGTCTTCCGGATCGGGACCATCTGGATTATCCGGGTTATCAGGATTGTCAGGATTATCAGGATTGTCAGGTCCCGAAGGATCCGGAGGCGTAGGCTTATCCGGACAATCGGGGCATACCTTCGGTGTAAGGAAGAAGATGATAGAATACTCGTCCGGTCCAGATACTCCTGCGGGGAGATACGGTGCCCCTCCATCTTGGTGAGAAGGAGGTAATCGTTGAGGTTCACGTTCAGCACATCCTTCTCCCATCCGTGATGACGGATGATGAGGCGGTAGTTACGGCCCGCCATCAGGCGCATGGTGTTCATCTCGGCCACGGCCACGTATTGCCCGCCTACGGTAGCGCCGGGGGTCGGGTCGGCTCCCAACTCCACGTTCTCCGTATAATAAGGCAGGTAGTGGATGGTGGGATCTTGCAGCAGGGAATTGTCGTAATCCATATACCCGTTGTCGGCCACGATCCGGAAGGAGAAGTTGTTCACGTCCATGTCCTCACCCATCACGTTTTGCAGCACGACCCGCAGCTTGTTGGTATTCTTGGCGAGTGAGATGGTGTCGGCCTCGGGCATGTCGCGCGTCACGGTGAAGGTATCGAGGCTATGCCAAAGCGGGTGCAGTTCGTTGGGTTGTGTCGTATCGTCCTCACGCAAGATACGTACCTTGACGCCTTGCGCCCTCTCGACAGCCTGCGACGTCTCGGCAGGGTCGTTCCATGCGTAACTGCCCTTGTCCAGCCCGGCCCAAGTGACTACCTGATAGGTACCCGGCTCCATGTCGAGGGCGATGGAGTTCCGCTCATCCAGCTCGCTCTTCTCGATCCGCCGCTGGAAGAGGAAGTTTCCTTCTTGGTCGCAGAAGAAGAGCGTAACGAAGTCTACCTCATGCTGGAAAGCGTCGGCGAATTTCATATTATAGTCGTACTTGAAATACAGGCGGAACTCGCAAAGCGGCAGCGAGTCGTCGTGTATCCAATCGCAAGCGTATAGCTCCACGGACAAGGCGGCTATGCCAATCAACTGTTTGCAGGTATGAAATAAACGGTTCATAATCATTTTATTAAGATACACAGTAATCCTCCGCCCGTACTACCGGAAATGGAGGTAAACCATGATGCCCATTATAAGGTTCTTATGATGGGCATCGTAAGGTTGCTTGGATGGGCAGCATAAAGTGCTTACAATGCCCATCGTAAGAATCCCCCGAAGGGTAAAGTTATAGGATAATGTCTTTGTTCGTACGTTTTACCCAATCCTTCACGTAGATAGTCACGTCGATAGTGACATCATCACTCTCATCCGGCGTACCGGGATCATCCTTACCCGGGGTATAAGGTAACGGATCGCCCAAGCCACGAATACCTTTCACATACAACTGGTACACGTTATTGCGTACGATACAGAATTCCATCACGCCCATCAGACCATCGTTTCCGTTATCGTTATGACGGATCCAAAACTTGTGATAGCTTCTTCCGCTTTTGTATAGGGAAACATTATAGTATTGGTATAAATTGCCGATCTGCTCTGAGCTGAATTGAGATACAGGGGTAATATTAGAAGGAAGATGCGAAGCTTGTCTCCTAAAAGCCGCATAAGTCAATTTCTGTTTAAGATACTCATCAAGAGTTGCTTTACCAGTCAAAATCCCATCCAAATATTCCTTAAACGCGCTTTCTAATCCATTTTGAGAAGACATATCTTGAACCGCCTTCTTCACAGCATTGACATCCGCAGTTATATCGTCCCAACCATCCATAAAGCCTTTCAATAAATTTTTCTTGTCGTTTTCCAAATTGAACGCACGGGCGGCAACGCTCTTCACATCTTTATAAACAAGACGTGACACAGAACCATTACTATTATAATGAGCCGCGGAAAGAAACGTTTTATCACCATTAGGCAAATTCACAGACTTGATCTCCCCATTTTCATAGGAACTCACCTTAAAGTCGTTACTCGGAGTAAATTCAGACTCGAAGATTACACCAGTAGTATAGCCATGTACCTGCGAGTTCAGATCCAACGTATTTTCCTTGGTATAAACAACCGGGTAATATGTCCGACTATCACCACTTACTTCCTGTGTATAGCTTAATCCAGAAGTAGGCATAGACACCATCTTATCCAAGTTATTCAAATCAGTTGAATTGCTCGGATTAAAATAATTGACATATGAATCTTTAAATTGATCCCAAGAAGAACTTTCCCCTTCCGGCAATTTCTTTTCCCGGATCTTCGGATCTAACACATAATTGTACGATCCGGCACCAGTGTCATTATTCTTCCATATCCATTTCTCATCACCTAAATATCGAACACGATCGTTGGTACCATCTGCCGGCAATACCGCATTAGCACCATAGTTATACTGTACCGTAGGAGAAACTTGCTTAAAAAGATAACTCTCGCCCTTCCACTGATTCACTACCTTATACCTCTTCAACGTGAACGTACCCTTATTCTTTACAGGAGAAGTTCCCGGTATATTAGTCAGATCTAAATTCGAGGAGTATGCCAAATCAATACGAGCGGCTAAACGTTCTACGAACACCGTTGTCTGAGCCGGATATGTCTCATCCATATTCGCAGCAGAAAGTTCAACGATAGAACTGCCGTTAGAAGGAATAGCACCACTTATCATCTTATGTGTAGACATTACAAAATGATGGTACTCCGCCATATTACTAGCAGGAGTCCACAATGCCCTATCGTTTGCGGCAACTCTATCGCGCAAGTCTGCCAACGTACTAATACCAGTCAACCTTCCTCCCGCATTAATAACGGCAAATACCTGATAATTGCTCTCATCTTGTGTCAGAGGATTCTTCATGGTTACTTTCATCGTAACCTTTCCGTCACCATGACCAGGCTCAGTTCCACCTAAACTCGCATCAATACCTTCCAGATTCGAATAATAACCTTGGCCTGCGATCTGTATACTACTACCATTGTCAGTATTTAGTAACTCTAGCTGATTGCCATCCCCCAAAGACTCTTCATCTGTTGGCACCAAGAATATATTAACATCATATACCATACCCTCCTTAGAGCCGGAAAGCTCACCTAGAGAACCATTACCATCTTCGCCCCAACCGGCTCCCCCCGAATTAGGATTAGAAGGAGTAGGATCTGCTTTCGTTAGCGTTCCTTGCGAAACCGTAGAGACGTTCACCGTCATATAGACCTTCTCGCCATCCTCTTCCGCCCCGGTGTTATTTTTTCCGTTGTCGAGATCATCGGAACAACCGGCCGCCAATAAAAGTGCCGTTGCCATCGCTACGTACCATTTTTTCTTTTTCATAATATTAAAATTTTTGTCTGTTATCTTATCCTATTTTTACTCTTGCCGTTTCTCTGCGATCTGCCTCAAGTTCTCCTCCACCTGCGAGGCTACGGAAGGATCGCCGGACAACTTACCCAGCAGGGCCTCCGCCTCGTCCAAGCGGTTCTCCAGCATGGCGATGGCCGCCTCCGCCAAGGTACGCTCCGCAGAATCGGAAGTCTTCCCCAAATAACGGCGGGCCGATTCCAAGCGACCTGCGTCGATCGCCGTAAGGGCGGCGTTCAGATTCGACACCGGATCGTCCGGATACATGCGCACGGCAATCTCGAAGACCTCGCGGTAAGCGTCGCTACCCGGTTCCATCGTCTGCGCCACCTGAAACATCTCGTTTAGACTCAACTGCCTGGGGTCCGAATAGATCAACTCACGGGCCTCCTCTACCGTAAACGAACGGATCGTGTAGCGCACCGCGTAATCCGAATGGCGCAAGGCGGGATAAATATCACGCAAGAGTACCCGATACGAGGCCCCCCCGTTCAACGCCTTCAGCTTCGCCTCGCGGCGGTCGTAATCCTTCGGTTCGTCCGCTCGGATAATGGCCAGCAGCTCCTCCTTGTCCGCAAGCGAGGAGTTCTCCACCCGTTTCTCCAATCCGGCCCAGTCCTCCGGCTCGAAATCCACCGTGAAACGGGCCTGCTCAAAGTGGTAAAGGCCCTTCACATATTCGATCAACGCCTTGGCGCGATGCTCGGCCAAATAAGTGTTATGCTTATAGGTACCTTCCGGCGATGCGAAACCCTTGATATATACCTCCGTGATGGTAGCGTAAGGATCCTCCTTCACTGACGACACGGTCTCAAGGATCTTGCGCAGCTCCGAGGGATTGTCGCGATACTCAGGATATATCTCCGTGCGGTTTACCGGGAAGTCGAGGAAGGCGCTTCCTTCCTTCACACGCTCTTTCACACGCTCCGCCTCCGGCGTGACGTAGGCCAAAAGCGGCCGCAATACCACAGGCTCCGCGATTCGGATCGGGAAAAGCGGCGACTTGTCATTACTCAACGCCCCCCAACCGCAACCGCAAAAATCGGCTACCAGCGACACCTCCGAACGCTCCATCCACTTGGCGAAAGGAATGGAGGCATGGTAATCGAACGTCTGCTCCTTCCCATTGTGACGGCGTAAGACAAACTCTCCGTTCGCCGTCGCATCGCGCCCAGACCGGTCGTACTGGATTTGGCGGTTACGCCCGTTCACGATCACGGAAGGCAAAGCCCTTACGCTATCGCCCCGCTCGATCAGCGGCGTACAGACCAAACTCCGGTTGGCCGATAGCGACAACTCATCCAGCGCTAGTTTCATATCAATTATCAAGCGATCGCCCACATGCTCCACCAACCGCTCCTTCACGACGATGGCGGTAGCCATCTGCTGCGCCTGTACGGGAATCGTAGTACCCACACAACCGGCCAAACAGGCGATCCCAAGTATCATCCATCCTTGTAGATTCTTCATTTTTCAGTCCTCCATCGATTTAAAATTGGTAAATCAGATTGATCGCCGCCTGCGTAGGCCCGAAGTAATGCTTCTTGATCCCTTCTTGCTTGCGACCGCAATTCGCGCAGGGATACTTGTCCGACTTCAAGTACAGATAGCCCACGCCCACCGTGGCCTCCAAGTTCCAATGGCGAGACAGCAGCCACGAGTATCCATAACTGATACCGGCTCCCGCGCCCCATCCCTGGTGACGCTCGCCCTCTGTACCCAGCCATTTGATATCGGCTACATTATATAATAGGTACGGAGTATGCACGCCGAGGAAATGACCGTTAAACGTCTCTCAAAACCAATACCTCAACTCCGGGTGCAGACGCAAATGCTTCAGTGAACGGCCATAACTCCCATCATCGTTCTTGCCGCTGAACGGATTCAAGCCTGCCTCCAACTCAAGCGTCCAATGACGGGCGAGATAAACTTCAGCCCCCAAATTAAACGTGGCAGTAGCCCAATAAGGAATATTACTCTTGATCCCAATCATGGAGCCTTTCCCTTCGGCCGGTACCCCCTGCGCTCTCGAAAGAAACGGGACTGCCAACAAGAATAGCATGAAAATCGTCTTCTTCATTCTTTCTTATTCATTATGGTTGTTAATCTTATATCTTCTCACCCTTCTGCCCCTCAAGACCCAACTTCCTAAAATCAACTAACGGCAAGAATGGCCCGTGGACTTATTTATGGAATAAGGTTTAGCGTTTCAAAAACGTTAGAGGAGAATAAGCGTTAAACAACATCTTATTGTCGTTTATATAGTATATCAATAAACCACACGGAACGTTTCAGGAAAACATGTACATGTTTTCCTGAAAAGACGTACATGTTTTTTGGAAAACACGTACATGAAATCCAATAAATATTATGGTGTTTCTATACAGCTACCAATCAATGGCTTACATATAGGCCTATCCAAACGAGCTTATTGTATTATTTGTTTTTGATATTCAGGAGGAATTTGTAGAGTATAGAAATTCCTCTTTAGTTGAGAGAGTGAATCAATAAAGGTGAATATGGTTCATTTTAAAGACATAGCTTCCCCTAAATTCCTTATTTGGTGAAAAGAACTTGACAATTTTAATGCAGAAAAGTTGTGATAATAAAATATTTATTATGTATTTTTGTGAACTAATAGGGAGGAAGTTACTATTTTAACGCTAAAACTCCTTATTCCATAAATAAGTTCACAAACCATCCATCCTTTTCTCTAAAATCCGATTTACAGAGCCTATCACCTTCATGTTCGCATGAGCCAAACGTGATATATCCAATTCTTCCAGATAAAAACGAGTCGTTTTCTCCGACGAGTGCCCCAACGCCTGGCTGATCAAGGCCATCGGCATATCGCAACGTAAAGCTTCTGATGCCCAGCTATGGCGAACAACATACGACGTAAACGGATTCGGTAACCGTAAAGTTTGCCCAATCCGTTTCAGCCGGGCATTATGCCGAGCCAAGCTACGCTTATACCTCAAATGGTCCGGATTCCCGGGCGGAAGAATCGGGAACAAATACGACGATCCGGTCGCTCGCTGCCGATCCGCGTATTTCCGGATCAATTGCAACATACTACTGGTTATCACCGGATCATACGTCCTGTCTTATGACGGTGATATACCAACTCATTCCCCCGGATATTCTGCCTCGTCAAGTACGCTATATCCACAAAAGGCATCCCGCAAGCCATAAAACTGAATAAGGAAAGATCTATCGATAATTCCACTTGCGGGTCATCCGCCACCTTGATCTGAGCGATTTGCTGGAACAAAGATGCGGGAATCGCACGCCTCGCCGTCATCGCACGCCGGAGTTTCAAATTCTCAAACGGATAATACGACGCAGGAATCAACGACTCTTGGCAAGCCGTATTATAAAGCGCCCGCAAACTACTGATATACGTATTTACCGTATTAGTAGCTAATCCTTTTCCCTGAAGATACGTGATGAAATCTATCACCAACGCACGATTCAAATCGGCCAAACAGAACCCCGGGTTCTTCACGAATCTTAAAAAATGCCTTACGGCCACCTCATACAACTCAGCTGTCCCTTCTTTCTTTAACTGCCGTTTCATGTCTCTTCGTTTTCCCATATAATCCATCAATGAGATTGCTAACTTTTTCTTACGTCCTCGTTTCATACTCCTTTCACTAAATTATTTATACTTTACACGAACAAATTAATTCAAATTATTACTTTTGCTCCCGAAAATAAGAAAATAGGTAACAATTAAAAGCATAAAAGCAACAATAAATAATATGGCAAACAATCGAGTCACATTCGGTAGTAAATTGGGCGTAGTACTAGCTACCGTAGGATGCGCCGTCGGATTGGGAAGCGTATGGCGCTTCCCGTATATGCTGGGAGCAAACGGAGGTGCGGCCTTCCTACTGGTCTACATACTTTTCATGATATTCTTGGGCATTCCGGTAATGATAACCGAGTTTTTCATCGGCCGGCATTCCCGCAGCAATACGGTGGGTTCTTTCAAGAAAATGGCTCCCGGTACAAAATGGTGCTGGATTGGGTACAACGGTATCTTGGCCGCGTTTTTGATCTTAAGTTATTACTCGGTCGTCTCCGGTTGGACGCTTGAATATGTTTGGCAAACGCTAAGTGGCCGTTTGTATGGACAGCCGGATATAGACTATACGGCCGATTTTCAGGATTTCGCTTCCAATGTCTTCCGTCCGATCTTTTGGATGGGCGCTTTTATCGGGTTGACTCACTTCGTGATTGTCTCGGGTGTAGAAAAAGGTATCGAACGGGCCTCTAAGATCATGATGCCGCTTTTATTCTTGATCTTGCTGATCATGTGCGTACGTTCCGTGACCTTACCGAACGCTGAGGCCGGATTGCTTTTCCTTTTCAAGCCAGACTTTAGCAAATTGACTTCCTCAGTGGTCTTGAGCGCACTAGGACAGGCTTTCTTCTCTTTGAGTTTGGGTATGGGCTGCTTGATCACTTACTCCTCTTACTTCGGGAAAGATACGAATATGCAGGCCACCGCTTGGCAGGTGACAATCATTAATACGCTTGTCGCCGTATTGGCCGGTATCATGATATTCCCGGCGGTATTCAGTTTCGGCATCACCCCTTCCGCTGGCGCGGAACTCGTGTTTATCACGTTACCGAACGTATTTGGGCAATTACCGCTGAGTGGCTTGTGGTCCTGTATTTTTTATATCTTGCTAGCGATGGCGGCACTGACTTCCACGATCTCTTTACATGAGGTAGCTACGGCCTACGTTCTTGAGGAGTTCCATATGACACGCAAGAAAGCGGCTTTGATCGTTTCCTTAGGAGTCTTTTTCTTAGGTATTTTCAGTTCACTCTCATTCGGGGTGATGAAAGGATTCACGATTGGAGGCTTGGCCTTTTTCGACGCGCTGGATTACTTGACCGCCAAGATCATGCTACCGCTGGGAGGTATGCTCACTTGTATTTTCGTAGGTACACGTGTCGATAAAAAAGTATTGAAAGCCGAGTTGACCAATGAGGGGACTCTTAAGTTACGTCTTTTCGGCGCTTACGTATTCTTTATGAAATACGTGGCCCCAATCGCCATCGGTATCGTATTTTTGAACGAATTAGGGATCTTGAAATGGATTACCGGTAAATAATACCGAGAATTCCTTGTCAATAGAAACGGAACTTCTACCTTTGTCGGTGGAAGTTCCACAAATCAAAACATAAGACTATGAAATGGCGTGATTTACTTTATTTCTCCAAGGGAGAAAGGCAGGCTCTTACCCTACTCCTTTCCTTAATAGCGATGGCATGGATCGCAATTATCGGGACGGATTTCTACCGTTCCCAATTTCAAACAGTTCCATTGGTAAACACCGGAATCAAACGAGATTCCTCACGGATCTATTCGAATAAAACACCTTCAAATTCCATTCGGAAAGAAAAAGAATCCCATTCGAACGAAACTAAAATCCCTTCCGAATGGAAATCCAAACGCATCCGAAGGGAATCAAAGCCCCATTTTCCCTCTTATCCCCAAGCAGAAAAATGGCCGCAAGGAACGGTTGTCGAATTAAACTCGGCTGATACCACCGCCCTTAAAATGGTTCCGGGAATTGGTAGCGTTTTTGCCAAGCGGATCATTAAATACAGGGACTTACTAGGAGGATTTTATTCCGTGGAACAGCTAGGAGAAGTATATGGTATTGACGAGGAACGCTATGAAGCGATGAAATCGTGGTTTTCCGTGGACCCGTCAGTTATAAGTCATCTATTTGTCAACCAACTGTCAGCTAAAGAACTGGCCAGTCACCCATATGTCAGTTATAAACAAGCTAGGATCATCGAGAAAATGATCCGGAAAAAAGGGAATTTACAAGGTTGGGAGGATTTATCCCTATTGGAAGAGTTTCCGGAGCACGAACAACAACGATTACGATATTATCTTTCATTCCATTGATATTTTCGCTATGTTTGCGGCAAAAGATATTCTGTATGATCTATCTGAAGCAAGTAAAATTACTGGACCCGGACTTGGTAGCCGGCAATCCCGAGGAGCTAAAGTATCCCTATAAAGCTCCGGCTGTACGTTTCACGGAATCATTCATTTTCCGCAAGCCGGTTACTTTCCTTGTCGGGGAAAACGGGGCGGGAAAATCTACCCTGCTGGAAGCGATGATGAGTAAATATGAGGAAAGGGATGAGGAAGAACCGGGTATGCTCTATGACGGAACCGAGGCCTACAAGATTTACGCCAATGTCTTACCCGAGCATATTAAGCTGATCGAGACCCGAAAACCGGAAAAGCATTTCTTCTTCCGGGCAGAATCCTTTTTTAACCATGCGGCCGAATTGGATAGGCAAGCCCAACTGGAATTACGTAAGTACAGCAAGATCTACGCCTATAAAGCTTACGGTGGCAGGAGTTTATTGGAGCAATCGCACGGCGAGAGCTTTCTCAGCGCTTTCCTGAATTATGCCAGCCGCAATACATTATTTATATTAGACGAGCCGGAAGCCGCACTCTCTCCACAACGGCAGCTGGCCCTTTTGGTGCGTATCCATGAACTGGTGAATAACGGTTGCCAACTGATTATCTCCACGCACTCCCCGATCTTGATGGCTTATCCGAACGCGGACATTTATGCCATCGATGATACCGGAGCGCACATCACCCCGTATGAGGAAACAGAGCATTACCAGCTCACTAAATATTTCCTCACGCATACGGAGCAAATGATGAAAGAACTGCTTGGGTGAGATTACTTCTCCCAAGCATTTACGATCTCGGCAATGTAAACGATATGCGCATTGCCGTTCTTCTCATCATACCAACGAGGGAAAACGCTAGGATCTAAAAACTTAGCCTCCTCGATCTCGGACTTATAGACCACTTTGCATTCCAACGTAAGGCGAGCTTCCTCGAATACAGGATTACCAGCCTCCGTAAAGAACGGTGTCAACCCCGTAGCGGCCACTTTATCAATCTCCCGGCCGGATTTAGAGCCACAAATGCTATGGGCTTTCCGGTGCTCCGGTCCTAGGAAAGTAATCGTGAACTCATTTTTAGCGTCGATAAACTCACGGGTATAACGCTCCGGACGAATAAAAGCAAACACCACCGGACGGTTCCATAACACTCCCACGCCGCCCCAACTGGCAGTCATCATATTAAACTTCTCCTTATCACCGGCGCTTACCAGCATCTACTCCTTACCAATCAACTCGATAAAGTTGTCTTTGATCTCATTCGGATTAATCGCTTTCATATCTCATTTTATTTTCCCTCAAAGATATAAAATATTCCCTTATTTACCGGTACTCATTACCCCCGAGTCATTATCGGCATTATTCACTTTCTTCTGACCAGCGCTAAATTTACGGCCGAAAGAGAAGTTATAGGAAATCGTCGCCACAAACAAACGGGAACTTTCCTTGATGTAATTCGAACGGTGGAAAGAGGCGTATTGGTTCCAGTTCTCGGTCTCCTGCTTATAGTTATCCGTAAACGGATTAAAGACACGCAAGCCAACCATCAAGTCTTTATACCTATAACCGAGCTGGATTCCTTGGATATTCTCACCCCCACTCATCGTCTCGCCCTTAAACCAGTTCCAATTCGTCATCAACATATACATGAGTGACCAATTCTTCCAAGTAACGGAAACATTCGCGTCGCACCACCAGTTCGTATATCGATGCGTGTAGGTATTACCGTTACTCATATAATGGTTCATACCACCATTGACTGAAAATTGCAAGATGTCCTTGATCGGACCGACCCGCAAGTTGACGGAAGCGACAACCCGTTGCCAGTTTTTCTGATTATCCCAAGTCTGGATGATCTTATTCCCTTCCAGATATTTCTCGTCCATGATAGCGTCCGGCTGATACTCATAAGCGCCCAAGGCATTCACGTAAAACAGACCTTTGCGAAACTCGTAATTCAATTCCGTATAATAACTCATATAAGACTTCAAGTTAGGATTACCCCGCTGTATTTGCAAGGAATCGATCACTTGGTCGATAGCGCTCAGCTCACCCAAAGAAGGAGTCACATTCCCCATCGTTGATTTCAAACGGATGGAAGATTCCCCGGGCAAAGCATAAAACAAGGTCAACCGGGGACTCACCGTATAACGTTCATAATCCGCATCCTCACCCCGTTGGCTATAAGACGATCGATTCACGGTCACACCCAATGAGTAATCCAGTTTTTTCACCTTTCCCTTGAATTCCGCATATACGGAACTCTCCATCTGTTCCATATGCGTCTTATAGTTATGCCCATTGATATAACTGTTATCCGAGAAAGATTGGTTATGGCGTAAACCGCCGCTCAACCGATTACCATTCGTTAATTTCTTCTCATAGATAGCCTCGCCGATAATCGAGTATTTATCACCATCCACCACGTTATTTACATCAGTCAACAATTGTTCATGTTTACTCTCCTGATAGATACGGGTCGATTTCGTTTGGTTATAAGTCCCTACCACGTTAAACACCAAGGTCTGGTTATGCTTCAAATCCCGTTGGTAATACAAATCCAGCGCAGGAGCTTGATAGGCTGATCCCGATAGATCGATCATATCCACTTTATCCTCCGGATTCGCCTTATTCATCAAGACTCCTTGATAATCCCAATGCGGTTGATGATTATTCCGGTAGCGGAACGTGGCGTTAAACATATACTTATCCGGCTTTTGATAGCTATAGTTCACATTCAGGTTATGCATGAACAAACGAGCGCGCGAAGGTTCGCCTATTTCCACACGGTTCAAGGTCGTTCCATTCGCTAAATGGAACTCTTCCTCGTTATTCCGTTTCATTCCATAGAAATCACGAGGACCGATCCGATAAGAAGCGCCCCATTCCGAGTTCTTATGATTGATCTTTCCCCAAGCATTATGTTCACCCCACATGGAATTGATACCTTGCGCCATGTCCAGACCAAAACTACCTCCCGTATCCGGCCGGCGAACAATATAATCCAGCACGATATCGGCATTACCATAACGTAAGCCCGGGTTATCATGATATTCTATACGAATGATGTCCGAGGGATTCAAGGCCTTGATCTCATCCTGTTCCACCTTCACGCCATTGATACGCACTTGGACTACCCCATTTCCCGTGGCCTTGATCTCGTTGTTCAACAAATCTACCTGCACTCTCGGTAGCATCATCTGCTGCAACAAATCCATGCCGTTTCCCGAAGCCTTCATCTGGCGCTCCGATGGGAAGACCACTTTTTTATCGGCATGGCTCGTCTGGGCAGAGGCGCTAACCGTCACCCCGTCTAAGGATACCGCATCATCATTTAAGGATATTTCTCCCAAAGAAATATTCTTGGACAAGCCTTCCAAGGAAATATACTCCGTCTTAAAGCCTAGACTAGAGACAGATAGAATATAACTCCCTTTTTTAATCTTATTTAATAAAAAATGCCCCTTCATATCCGTAGTCGTACCCGCCACAAAAGAAGAGTCCATTGTTTGCAATACCACATTCGCAAATTCCAAGATTTCTTTGTTGCGAGCGTCCCGCACCATTCCCTTTATCTCCAAGTTCTGAGCAAAAGCTCCCTGTACCATACCGCCTAGCAGTATGATCCAAATCATCATCCGTTTCATTTTTATCGTATTTTTTCCGAATATAGCAAGGTGGCCTTTCCCGCTTATCATTTGTTTCTAACTATAAGACGACAGCCGTTTGGAAAACGTTACAAGAAAATGATAAAAAAATAATATTTCGATGAATTTGCTTCGTAGATACGTATCTTTGTAACCAAACAACAGATTATAAATCATGGAGCTATTGAATAATTGGATCAACGGAGTCAACGATATATTATGGTCATACATCCTTATTATCATGTTATTGGGATGCGCCGTATGGTTTACGATAAAAAGTAGGTTCGTGCAATTCCGCATGATTGGCGAGATGATCCGATTATTAGGCGATTCTGCCGGGAAAGGAGAAAAAGGGGAAAAGCATATCTCCTCTTTCCAAGCCTTCGCCGTATCTTTAGCCAGCCGTGTAGGGACCGGAAACCTAGCCGGTGTAGCGACAGCCGTAGCGATCGGCGGACCCGGATCCGTATTCTGGATGTGGCTGATCGCTTTGCTTGGTTCTTCCAGCGCATTCGTGGAGTCTACGTTAGCTCAATTATATAAAGAAAAAGGGAAAGACTCGTTCATTGGCGGTCCCGCTTACTATATGCTACATGGTTTGGGGTTACGATGGATGGGGGTATTATTTGCCGTATTGATTTCGATAACCTTTGGCTTTGCCTTTAATTCCGTACAAAGCAATACGATCTGCGCAGCTTGGGAAGGCGCTTTTGGCATCGATCATGCTTGGATCGGAGCGATTCTTACGGTACTTACGTTAATCGTCATATTCGGAGGTATTCAGCGCATCGCGAGAGTAAGCAGTATTGTCGTACCGGTCATGGCATTAGGATATATAGCATTGGCGTTGGGAATCGTACTGTTTAATATTACCCGCCTACCCGCTGTTATAGAAACCATTCTGTCAAACGCTTTTGGTTGGGAACAGGCGATAGGCGGCAGTGTCGGAGCGGCGTTGATGCAAGGGATTAAACGAGGTCTATTCAGTAATGAGGCCGGTATGGGATCGGCACCGAATGTAGCGGCTACGGCGCATGTCTCCCATCCGGTCAAACAAGGATTGATCCAAGCATTAGGCGTATTTACCGACACGCTGATTATCTGTACCTGCACGGCGTTCATCATCTTGTTTAGCGGAGCGCCATTAGACGGCTCCATCAATGGAGTCCAGCTCACGCAACAAGCTTTGAGTAACGAGGTGGGTAGCATCGGCAGTACGTTTGTCGCTTTAGCGATCCTTTTATTCGCGTTCAGTAGTATTATCGGTAATTACTATTACGGAGAAGCGAATATTCGTTTTATCACGTCCAAGAGAAGTGTCTTATTTATTTATCGTATATTAGTCGGTGGAATGGTCATGTTCGGCGCGTTGGCTAGTTTAGACTTGGCTTGGAGCCTAGCGGACGTGACCATGGGACTGATGACGATCTGCAATTTGATCGCGATCTCATTGTTGAGCCGTCAGGCGTTCCTATTATTACAGGATTACGTAGCCCAAAAGAAAGCGGGTATTAAAAGCCCTGTATTCGATAAGAACAAGATACCCGAGTTGAAAGACAAAGCGCAGTGTTGGTGATCAGACAAACGTATTGAAGTATGATAAAAAGCAAGATGATAAGCTTTTACATAGCGGTCATGATGATATGGACCTGTACGGTAAAAGCTCAAGATGATAATAAATCCCTAATCCACAAAATTGGATTCGACGTACGTCCCTCGTATGTCGCCCCGACTAGCAAATTCCTAAAAGATGATGGCTATGGAAACGGGCTTACTTTACGTAAGGCGGCTTCATTCCATTTGAAATACGGGTTCCAACTGAATCCTAACTCTAAGGAGGGCCAGCTCTATCCGCACACTTACCAAGGAATAGGCATCTCTTATAATACCTTTGGCAATCGGCAGGAAGTAGGTAATCCTTGGGCGGCATATGTTTTCCAAAGCTCCCGCATCGCCAAGATCTCTTCCCGGTTATCCTTCGATTATGAATGGAATTTCGGAGCCTCATTCGGGTGGCATCCGTATGATGAAAACAATAATTACCGTAATAAGATCATCGGTTCTAAGATCAATGCCTATATCAATCTGGGATTTTTCCTCAACGCGAAACTATCCCGTTATTGCAACCTGCTCGTCGGGGCGGATTTAACGCACTACTCAAACGGAAATACTCATCTTCCGAATGCGGGATTGAATACGATTGGCGGCCGGATCGGACTCGTCTACACGCTCAATCCTATCGAGGAAAGCCATCATGAGATAGGTACCGCACGTTCCTTACCGGCAAATCAATTATACCTCTCCAGCTTTTGGCAACGTGTCAGTTACGATGTCATCCTATATGGCGCGACCCGTGCTAAGGGAGTTATGCTAGGTGATGAGGCCCATATTTTTCCAGGTCAGTTCGGCATCCTCGGATTTAACCTCAACCCGATGTACAAATTCAACCGGTTCCTAAAAGCAGGTATCTCCCTAGACGGCCAATATGACGAAAGCGCGAATATTTATTCCGACGAGATCGTCCAAGTCGGCGAAGAGCCCCGATTCTACCGCCCGCCCCTCCATGAGCAAATCGGTATCGGCCTCTCCGCCCGTGGCGAGTTCACGATGCCATTCTTCTCGATCAATATAGGAGTCGGACATAATTTATTTTACAACAAAGGCGATCTGAAAGGATTATACCAGATCCTAGCCCTCAAGGTATCAGTCACACGAAATTTATTCCTGCATGTCGGATACCAACTGCACAAGTTCCATAATCCGAATAACTTGATGCTGGGGGTTGGGTATAGGTTCCATAATTAGCCTCACTCATAAATCAAGCAAAACAACCGTTCCGGCGCAAGTACCTCATTAGCCACCTCAAGGATTTGCCCGGCGGTTATTTTCTCAATCTGGGCGAATACTTCGGGGAGAGTATCGTAACGGTTGTAATGGAGGTAGCTTTTTCCTAAGCCAAGGAAAAGGCCCTCCCGGTTATCGCCCGACACACCCAGTTGACCGATTACCTGCTTCTTGGCGGCGGCTAATTGAGTGGCGGACAGTTTTACGTCACGTAAACGGGCTAATTCCTTATGCACCAAACGCATCGCTTTCTCACGATTCTTCGGGTCTGTCCCGAAATAGATACTGGCTAGTCCGGTATCGGTATAAGAGGTTATATTGGATTCTACGTTATAGACCAAGCCATGCTTTTCCCGCAAGGAGACATTCAAGCGGTTATTCATGCCCGGACCACCCAAAATATTATTCAACAAAAATAAAGGAATGCGCTTTTTATCGTGCATACTGAAAGCCCGGCCACCGATCAGTACATGGGCTTGATGGGTATCTTTATGGATCTGGCGTACGCAAGCCTCGATGGGGTCCGGAGCTTTCCGGATCCGTTCAGCCATCGGGAAAGAGATATCGCTTAAAGCGGATTCCGCTGATTTCAAGATCTTCTTGAAGTCTTTTCGTCCCATCGAGAAGAACACCATATTCTCCGGGGCGTAAAAACGACGCATGAAAGAACGACCGGACTCGGAGTCAAAGCGAAGAAGAGATTCCTCATCCCCTAAGATATTATGCCCGAGGGTATGACCCTTATAAAGCAAGTTCTCAAACTCGTCGAATATAAGTTCCGAAGGACTATCCTCATACGAATTGATCTCATCCAAGATGACATCTACCTCCTTCTCGATCTCCTGTTTGGGGAATTGGGAATGGAAAACCAGATCGGTCAATAGCTCAAACGCCCGGCCAAAATCCTCCTCCATAAAAATGGAATAAACAAAGGTCTCTTCCTTCGTAGTATAGGCATTCAACTCCCCCCCTACGTTCTCCATACGGTTCAGGATATGCCACGCTTTCCGTTTCTCCGTACCTTTGAAGATCATGTGTTCAACGAAATGCGCCAAGCCAAATTCATCCTCGTTCTCATCCCGTGTACCGGCGTTCACGGCGAAACCGCAGTAAGAGACCGGGGAATTAACCGGGAGATGTACCATGCGAAGTCCATTCGGCAATGTATGAGCGATATAATCCATTTTCCTTCTTGTTTGTATCAGCCCGCAAAGGTACGAAAGACTTTCCGGAAAAACATGTACGTCTTTTTCAAAAAACATGTACGTGTTTCCGGAAAAAGACGTACGTGTTTTTTTCGATCTATTTGCCTCCTTGGAAAAAATACCTACATTTGTGTAAATTAAACAGATAAGGCTATGGGAAATATCGTCCGAAAATTACCGATAGGCATACAGAGTTTTGACAAACTACGTACAGAGAACTATTTGTATGTTGACAAGACCGAGTTCATTTATCAAATGGCATACCAAGGTGTCCCTTATTTCCTAAGCCGCCCCCGGCGATTCGGGAAAAGCTTGCTGCTATCGACATTCAAGGCTTATTTCGAGGGGAAGAAAGAATTGTTCCGGGGATTAGCCATAGAGAAACTAGAGACCGAGTGGAAAGAGCATCCGGTACTTCATTTCAGCCTCAACGCCGAGTTGTACGATAGCCGCAAGGCATTGGAGAATATGCTGGAACGCCAGTTGAGGGAATGGGAAAAAATATATGATACCGGAGGAGAGGGTATCACCTATTCCGGACGGTTCATGACCATCATACGAAGGGCGGCGGAGATAACCGGAAGGAAGGTGGTCGTACTGATCGACGAGTACGATAAGCCATTACTTAGGAACCTGCACAACGAAGAGCTACAGAACGAGTTCCGGGAATTATTGACCGCCTTCTATACGGTCCTCAAAGATGCCGATCCTTGGCTGCGCTTCGTATTCATAACCGGTGTCACCAAGTTCGCCCAAGTCGGTATTTTTAGCAACCTGAATCATTTGAACGACATCAGCCTAGCCCCGCAATACGCGGCCCTTTGTGGCATGACATTGCCCGAGATCGAGGCGACTTTCCAGCCGGAGCTTCATGCCTTGGCCGAGGCGAATAAGCTTTCATACGAAGGTACCATCGAGAAAATTACACGCCGGTACGACGGCTACCATTTTGATTTCCGCAGCGGTATCGCCCTTTATAACCCGTTTAGCGTATTGAACGTGTTGAGTAAACAGGTCTTTTACGACTATTGGTTTGCTTCCGGTACCCCGACATTCTTGGCGGAGATGTTACGGAAAACGAATTACGATATACGGGAGCTGGACGGGATAGAGGTATCCGAGGTATCCCTTTCCGACGATCGGGCGAACATCAATAATCCAGTGCCTATGATTTATCAAAGTGGATATTTGACGATTAAAAGTTACGATGAACGTTTCCGGTTATATACGTTAGGATACCCGAATGAGGAAGTTAAATATGGATTTTTGAATTTTGTTGCCTCCATGTATGCGCATTTACCGGAAACCGAGACTCCCTTTTATATCGGAAAGTTCATTCAAGAGCTGGAAAGCGGAAACACCGAGGCTTTCCTCACCCGCCTAAAGGCTTTCTTCGCCGACATACCCTACGAGCTGAATGACCGGACCGAGCGTCATTACCAAGTGGTTTTCTACATCGTATTCAAGCTACTAGGGCAATTCACCGAGGCCGAGGTACGTTCGGCCCAAGGACGTGCCGATGCCATTGTAAAAACTCCTCGCTACATCTACGTATTCGAGTTTAAGCTGAGAGGTACGGCGGAAGAGGCGATTCGGCAAATCGACGATCGAGGCTATCCGATTCCTTATACGGCCGACGAACGGGAAGTAGTCAAAGTGGGGGTCGCTTTCGACGCAGCCACTCGCAACTTAGGTGAATGGCTGATTGAAAAAACATTGTAATTCTATGAGAAACATGAAAATAATAACCTGTTTACTAACAATCACTTCCTTGGTTTTTACCGCTTGTGGAGGAGGAAGTAATGATATAGAGAAAGCGAAAAGCGTAGCGACCACGGAACATTTAAAGCGATACACCGAGGCCATCTCGCATGACTCCTGCCAAGGCCGTAAACCATTCTCGGAAGGGGCCGACCGTGCGGTGAACTATATCGCTCACCAAATGAAAGAGGTTGGGCTGAAACCCATCAACGGCGATTCTTATTTCCAACAGGTTAATATCATATCCTCACGCACACGATGCCCGGACCCGATGGTCCTAAAGACCCCGAAAGGGAAAATCCCCTTAGATTGGTTGGAAGGTTACACCGCTTTCTCCGCACGGATCGAGCCGGAGATCGATATAGACAACGCAGAACTGGTATTCGCCGGCTATGGGATCGTAGCCCCCGAGTATGGGAAAAATGATTTCGAGGGAATCGAGAACCCGCAGGATAAAGTAGCGGTCGTTATCGTAAATGACCCGGGACTCGGAAGCGACAACACGGATTATTTTAACGGTGATATCATGACCTATTACGGTCGTTGGATGTATAAATTCGAGGAGGGCGCCCGACAGGGATTAAAAGGAGTTTTGATCATCCATGAAGACCGGGGAGCGGGCTATCCTTGGTCGGTCGTACGAGCTTCCGCCCAATCTAAGATGTATGTGGACAGCGATAGCGATGCCTATCATTGCCCGCTAAACGGCTGGATCCAATTCAATGCCGCCAAGCAATTGCTGGCCGATAATGGCTACGACATTGACCAACTAATCGAGCAATCTAAATCGCCAGACTTCAAGCCCATCTCCTTGAAATCTACGGTAACCGTCTCGATGAGGAACACCTTCGACCGCCAGCAAAGCCCCAACGTAATCGGTTATATTCCCGGTAGCGGGAACACGGATGAGAGTGTTATTTATCTAGGCCATTGGGACCATCTAGGCTATGGAGCACCGATCAACGGCGACAGTATCATCAACGGCGCTACCGATAACGCCGTAGCCATCGCATGGATGCTCGAGATGGCACGTTGTTTCAATGCCTTGAAAGAGAAACCCCGCCGGAATATCGTCTTCCTCTCCCCTACTTGCGAGGAGACCGGATTCCTCGGTACGAAATACTATGTGGAGCACCCGTTGTTCCCGATTGATAAGATAGCCGCCGTAATCAATCTGGATGTCTTCCCGCTATGGGGCGAGAACAACGATGTCACGATCACCGGATACGGCAACTCCGAGCTGGATGATACCCTAGCCGAGCTAGCGAAGAAATACAACCGTTACATCATGCCCGACCCCGACGCTTATAACGGGATGTTCTATCGCTCCGACCATTTCCCTTTCGTACAAAAAGGCATCCCGGCCATGTTCGCCAAAGGTTGGAACGACAACCGCAAACAGGGTAAGGAGTGGGCCAAAGAGCATATCGCACATTATTGGGCGGAAACTTACCACAAACCGACCGACCAGACCCATCCCGACACGGATGATTACAGTGGTCTGTTACAAGAAGTACAATTATTCTTCGACCTCGGTTATAAACTGGCACAAGATACCGGATACCCGAAATGGAAGCCGAAGTCCGAATTCGCAAACGTCTTAAAAAGATAAATTGTCTGAAATAGATGATGCCAATATCAGTAAATATAAATACTTTCGCGATCGTTATTCAGGCAGGAATGCCGTAAAACAATCAATCAACAATATGGTAAACGAAAATATCACCTCTTTATTGGAGCAGGAAGCGGAAGCGGTTCGCAACATACCCGTTACACCCGGATATGAGGAAGCGGTATCGCTTATAGTGAAACATGTACACGACCTAGGTGGAAAACTGATCATGAGTGGAATGGGTAAAGCCGGGCAAATCGCCTTGAATATCGCTACCACCTTTAGCTCGACCGGTACACCTGCTTTTTTCTTACATCCCAGCGAGGCACAACACGGAGATCTGGGAATCGTATGCAAGAACGATATCATGTTATTGATCTCCAACTCAGGAAAGACACGTGAACTGGTGGAATTGGTAGATCTCACGAGGGGTTTGGTGCCAGACATGAAATTTATCGTTATCACCAGTAACCCGGATAGTCCTCTAGCCGCCGAGGCGAACGTATGCCTGTTGACCGGCGCTCCCAAGGAAGTTTGCCCGTTAGGCCTTACGCCGACTACCTCCACGACCGTCATGACGGTAATAGGCGATATCCTCGTGGTCGGAACCATGAAGCGTATCCATTTCACCAACAAGGATTACGCCAAGCGCCATCACGGGGGCTACTTAGGCTCCAAGAGCCGTGAGCTAAGCAAGAACGAATAACAAACCAGTATATAGTCATGAGAAAAGTCTTTGGTATAGGAGAAACCATCCTCGATATCATTTTCAGGAACGACCAACCACAGAAGGCCGTTCCCGGTGGCTCCGTCTTCAACGGATTGATATCATTAGGTCGATTGAATGTCCCCGTATCCTTTATCAGCGAGCTGGGCAACGACCGGGTTGGCGACATGATTCGGGATTTCATGGAAGATAACCACATCACGACCGAGTTCGTAGACCGTTTCCCCGATGGGAAAAGTCCTATATCACTCGCTTTTCTGGACGACGATAAGAACGCTAATTATATCTTCTACAAGGATTACCCGGCGCAACGGCTGGAGGTGCCCCTGCCTAAGATCGAGAAAGACGATATTTTCGTGTTTGGCTCTTATTATTCCCTGAACCCGGTCTTGCGGACTCGTATGGTAGAATTTCTGCAATACGCCCAAGAACGGAAAGCGATCATCTATTACGATCCCAATTTCCGCAAGGCACACGCTCATGAGGCGATCCGCCTCATGCCTACCGTCCTGGAAAATCTGGAATTCGCCGACATCGTCCGGGGCTCGGACGAGGACTTCCAGAACCTTTATGGCAAGAGCGACGCACAGGAGGTTTACAAAGAGCATATTCAGTTTTATTGTGATCGTTTCTTAACAACTCACGGGGCAAACGGAGTCAATCTCCACACCCGTAATTTCACACGACATTTCGATTCCCCGCAAATCCAGCCGCTTAGTACCATCGGCGCCGGCGACAATTTTAACGCGGGTATTATCTACGGACTTCTAAAGTATGACGTACGCCATGCCGACCTTCCCTCTCTGGATCAGGATACTTGGGGAAAAATCATCCGCTGCGGAATGGACCTCGCCTCCGAGGTTTGCCAAAGCTATGATAATTATATATCCAAGGAGTTCGCGGCGAAGTATGTTAGTCAGTCTTAAATATCATTAATGAAGAAGCGGGAAAAACTTGTTTTACTATCTTTGTAAGGAAAGCTTATTATCATAGAAGACAATGTTAGGAAAGATTCTCTCTCTATTCGCCAGTGTGATCCTGTTAGTGGGTTGTTCCTCTAACGCACCCGACATACGAGCTATTTGCCTACGTGATGACATCGGAAATTACGTGATAAAATGGGAAACCGATCCGGTAATGGAGGGGATTGTCAAGATGACCGTGTCCGACAACCCGGATCTTTTCACCAACGAGTCCCCGATCATTTACGCCAACATCAAGGATGGCGTAGCTACTTACATCACGAACGATAATATATCACGTAAGTATTTCCGCCTTTCTTTTAATGATAAATACCCACGGATCATCGGGGCACGCTCGGCGGTTATGGATAGCGTACAGAATTTCCGGGATCTAGGCGGTTATACCTCTACAAACGGGAAGACGGTGAAATGGGGCAAGGTATTTCGCTCCGGCGAGTTAAGCAGCTTGAGCGAATGGGACTCCATCCGATTGGATAATCTAGGGATCAAGACCATCATCGACCTCCGTACGAACCAAGAAACCCTCACCGCCCCTATCAAATATACGAAAGCAAATATCCTGCAAATCCCCATCTCGGTCGGCAAGATCGCCGATGCCCCCCAACGTGTTATCGAGGGACGAATGCGGAAAGGAGACGCCGGGGTATATATGGAAGACGAGTACCTGCAATTCGTGACAGATAATACCGATCAGTTCGCCAAGGTACTGGAACAGTTCCAGAACGAGGATAATTACCCCATTCTCATCAGTTGTTCCTACGGAAAGGATCGTACCGGGTTTCTCACCGCCATGTTACTCGCCGCCTTGGATATTCCCCGGGACGCCATCATGGAAGACTACTTGACATCCAATCAATATATCGATACGAGTCATTTAGCTGATATCGTGAAACATCTCTCCACAGACGCCCAAGAAAGCATTACGGTCTTCCTTACGGCCAACGAGGGGCTCATGGACCTAGCTTTCCATAAAATCAAGAAAGAGTACGGTTCCACCGAGAAATATTTGTCGAAAGGATTACGTCTTACTGATAAGAAACGTGAAAGGCTCAAGGACATATTACTTTATTAAGAAAAAGAGCCACCCGGAAAAGATTCACTTACCCGATGGCTCTCGGTAATTCTCCACGTTTATGCCTGTTCTATTTGATAATTAATTGTAGAGTCAGCTTCTTGCCGTTCACAAAAACCAGCACAAAATACCTTCCACTTCTCAATTCCGATACAGGGATTTCAACTATAGGACGATCGAAAGTAAATTGTTTCAACAAGCTTGTTTCCGACCAGATTTGTACTTCATACTCACCTCCATTTTCTGTCGTAAACATAGGTTCCATACGTGGACTAGGCGTATTTACATCATTTAGAGTTAACGTTACTAGGCTGGTGGCAGGGTTCGGTGTCAAAGAAAAGCTATAATTTGAGGAGCAATCCACAGCCTCTACCTCACCAGTAGTTACCCAATCTCCATTCTTGCATCCCAACAAACGAGCTTCCATTGTATACCAACCCGGAGAGAGCATATTAGTCAGATCATTATCACCTTTCGAGGCGGTCCTCGTCATAACCACATTCAACCCCGGATATCTCAGCAACCGAACCTCATAAGAACTCAAATTATAATCAGACTCGATGGTGAAGATATTTCCGGAATGGCTCGTACACCATGTATCGTTTCCATTCACAGTGTTCCGATAGGTGATCATACAAGAGGTATAGCCTCCACTAATTACTTTCCGCTCTTGATTGTGGCTTTCAATACGGCAGGTCCGTTACCGGTAGAAGAGACCGTACAAGAAGTATTGCTTTGCGAGGTTATTCGCAAAGGCCCCGTGCATGACCAAGTAACTGTGGAGTTTGGATAACTTACAGAGAATGTTGAAGAAGAACAGACTTGGTCTGAACCACGGTGATGGATATGGGATAGTAAGGAAGGAGGAAGTCGAGGAAGGAGGAAGATCGAACATACGCACAATAAGCTCTCTGAGTACTAGGATTTCCATGTACAGTTCCAATTACAACATGTCTCTGTAAAGAAGAATCCCAAATTGTCAATGCTCCACCACTATCACCTTTAGAAGGACTATGCTTACCATCATATGTAATAACAAAACTATTAGCAGCTCCTATAGTAGAATTTGAAACAATAGGAAGATCTACCTTTTTTAAATCATCTGACATTTTCCATTCTTTAAAAGGATCATCAATCACAAGAAAAGTAATCCCCCAACCTGTAACTCGAAGTATATTTCCTACATTATAATAAGAAGCCTTATTAGCTGAAAGAATATCTATAGCTTTTACATTTGTAGAATAAGACAAAGGCCTAGACAATATTAATAAAGCAATATCCAAAGAAGGGTGATAAACAATATTTGAAACAGAATACCAATTCGCACCAATATTTGAATATTTAGAACTACCAACTCCCACTTTAACCTCTTTTGCAGTATATTTTTCCACCACATGAGCAGCTGTTAAAATCAAGTTTGGAGCCAATATAGACCCTCCTCCGTTAAAAACACCTTTCGTTTGAATCGCAACCTGCCAAGGAACCTCTGATATATTGATATTAGATCCCTCCACTATTCGCTGTTGAGCATTTACAGGATAAAACAATATACCCAATAAAACACTAATAATTAAAAAAGTTTTTTCATAATACAATCATATTAAAAAGTTTATTCATTCAATTCTCGAACAGAAAGTACAGAAATATCAATTACTGAGGAATCCGATTTACACAATGGATATCTCTTTCTATCCCCAAAACAAAAGCCTACTTCTAAACGTTTTCCGTAGTGATTTTTATAAGGTATAACTATCTCATCATCACAATAAACTAAAGAATCCTCTAGAATAAGGAATATTCCCTCTGCCTCACAATTTACATTTGTAATAGTAACCTTTCTAATGTGTGGCCAACCAACACAATCAAACTCATCTGCATCAAAGACACTTTGTGTTTTCTCTTCCTTGCATCCCGGCAACAGGAAAAGTAAACTCAAAAAAGCAATAATCATTCTTTCTTTTTTCATAAGCTCTCTATTTTAGATTTATAAACGGTAACAAATCACAGTGCTTGATTCCTCCATCATGGCAACAAGCAGGTTCATCGGGCAAGACAGGCTCAAGACGGCCTTAATATATACAACAAAAAGTCTTTTAACTTTTCATTTATCTTAATCCATAGAAAATCTCCGTTCAGACCGTTTCTAACAAACTGTCACTTTTTGACACATTGTAATCTAAAGCCTCAGAGAATCGAATATTCCGGGACTTAGTACGGCTCGCTCGCAAATAAGGAAGAAATATTTCGCAATCAGCTATTGATTAACAAGATACCGAAAAACGGTCTTTCGCCACCTATCACACTTGGAAAAGGCACTATTTTCCCCCAAAGCACCACTTTATCCCCTTACCCTCCGGCTATATCATAGTATCAAGAAAAAGGACATGTCACGATATACGCCCTATTTCTATCAGAAAGATCAGACAAGAGCTGTTTCGCTAACAAATAAACGACACGGTTCGCATGCGACCGAGGTGCCCACCCTCTCCCAATAGGTAAAAACCATCCGTGGTTCGCTGATTTTTAGCGAATTTAGCATAACAATCCTATAGAATCCGAATTATTTACGTACCTTTGCGGCCACTGAATATTATCATATATACACAATCGCATTTTGAAAACATTTGAAGAATTAGGAGTTGCCGCACCGATATTAAAGGCAATCCAAGAGATGGGCTACGAATCGCCCATGCCCGTACAGGAAGAAGTGATTCCTTTCTTACTGGGAGAAGATAACGACGTAATCGCATTGGCACAAACAGGAACCGGCAAGACAGCCGCTTACGGCCTGCCGATCCTGCAAAAGATCAATGTCTCTCAATATCAGCCTCAAGCGCTTATCCTTTGTCCGACACGCGAGCTTTGCCTACAGATAGCGGACGATTTGAACGATTATTCTAAATACATCGATAACCTGAAGGTTCTCCCTGTATACGGAGGTTCCAGTATAGAGAGCCAGATCAAGACACTGAAGAGAGGCGTACACGTGGTAGTGGCTACCCCGGGACGTTTGATCGACTTGATGAACCGCAAGACGGTTGACTTAAGCAACGTAAAGAACGTCATTCTTGATGAGGCGGACGAGATGTTGAACATGGGTTTCACCGACAGTATCAACGAGATCTTGGCGGCTATACCGGAAAACCGCAATATGCTGCTCTTCTCCGCTACCATGCCGAAAGAGATTGCCTCTATCACCAAGAAATACATGAAGGACCCGAAAGAGATCGTCATTGGCAGGAAGAACGAGGGAAACAAGAATATCCGCGATATCTATTACATGGTTCGTGCGCAGGATAAATATCTCGCGTTGAAACGTCTAGCCGATTATTACCCGAACATCTACGGTATCATCTTCTGCCGTACCCGTAAGGAGACACAGGAGATCGCCGATAAATTGATTCAAGACGGCTATAACGCCGACTCCTTGCACGGCGAGCTGAGCCAAGCGCAACGTGATTACGTGATGCAGAAGTTCCGTATCAAGAATATCCAGTTATTGGTCGCTACGGACGTAGCCGCACGTGGTTTGGACGTGGATGACTTAACCCATGTAATCAATTACGGTCTGCCGGATGAGGTAGAATCTTATACCCACCGCCGCGGACGTACGGGCCGTGCGGGAAAAACGGGTATCGCTATCTCTATCTGCCACGTAAGGGAAAAAGGCAAGATCCGCGAGATCGAACGAATCATTAACAAGAAATTCGATAAAGGCAAGATGCCTACCGGTGAGCAAATCTGTGAGAAGCAATTGTTCAACTTGGTGGACCAGATCGAGAAAGTGAAAGTGAACGAGGAGGAAATCGCTAGTTTGATGCCTTCTATCTACCGTAAATTGGAATGGCTGGATAAGGAAGATATCATCAAGCGTGTCGTATCCTTGGAGTTCAACCGGATGATCGACTATTATAAAGATAACGATGATATCGAGGTTGTAGACGAGAGCGCCCCAAGAGAAAGAGGCAAACGTGGTGGTAGAGGCGAAGCGGAAGAAGGCTACACCCGTTTCTTTATCAACTTTGGAAAGACAGACGAGCTTACACCTCCTCAACTTATAGAGTTGGTTAATAAGTGTGTACCGGGTAAGGTTCGTATCGGTCGTATCGACTTACGTGATAATTTCTCATTCTTCGAGGTAGAAGAGGGAGAAGCCAACCGTGTCATGGACTCGATGAACGGCTTCGAGGTAGACGGACGACGGATCTCCGTAGAACCGGC
>ERZ779892.917-NODE-917-length-29857-cov-11.343836_pt1 | contig 29857 bp, 26 predicted proteins | sample MGYA00511552_ERZ779892 | MGnify/ENA primary metagenome ERZ779892 (study PRJEB29588, sample SAMEA2154561) | human gut metagenome | biome: human gut; feature: human-associated habitat; material: faeces | place: Denmark | collected 2008/2010 ... | reverse complement strand
CATCATCATAACGCACAATGATCCCAAGCCAGTTGTTTTGAATATATTTCTGACAGGCTTCAATCTCTTTCTGTTCCCCCGGTGTTACAGCGCAGGCTCCGCATTTTCTGAGAAGTCTCTCCACTTTCTCCAGATCCTTTCCTCGAATAGCATCATAGATCAATTCTCTGGCATCTTCCATGCTGTCCATCAGATGACTTGTCGCTACATTGATGTATTCCCAAAGATGAAATTTATCCAGCACAAATTTACTTTTTTCCAAAACCTGACAGCCTGATACGATCCACGATGCACCGTCCCCTGCAATATATACATTCTCCAGATACTCCGTATCATAGTTGTCATAAATATACTGCTATACCTCCAGCCACAGATCCTCATTTGCTTCGGCTCCTTTATAACCACCTCCGAAGTAGTGCTTTCCCGTCAGGCGGTATCTTTTGCTTCCCGGCTTTCCTTCTTCCATGATGTCTTCGTAGAGCAGGATCAGTTTGGGCATCACCGTGTTACTTTTTCTACCGTTTTCAGATATCTGCAGATCACCTTTTTCCTGGTAAAACTGCAGGGCGACATGATCCTCATCTGCCTAAATATGAAGTGTTTTTATCTGTTTCTTTTCCGCCTTTGCGGTAGCTGATCTCTACTGCTTCTCTTAGTGCATGAGCTTTTGCTGCAAGGCTGACCTTCTCATTAGAATCCAGACCTACATATTTGTCCAACAGGTAAATCCCTTTTCTATCCTGTTTCGATGAGTAGTAAGCTCTTGTAATCTCTATGTTTCCAAACCTTGTCAACAGGGTGCGGTGATCTTCTTTGTGTTCTACATAATAGCTTTGCTTGCGGATCTCACTGTTTCTGATCGTCTGTTCAATGCTTTCGAGGATCTCCTGATACAGACTACGGTCAAACTCTAATACTGTATCAATCAATTCCTCTTCAAAACACATCATGTTTCCGGATAATAATGATTCTTTTGTAATTTTTTCAATTTTAGTAGTGCCTTTTTCAATAAATTCGAGTATACTTTTGTACATGGGGTAGTTCTCCTTTGCGTTTTTGGTTTCGTCACTTAAAACTTTATACAAAGGAACTGCCCTTTTCAATATTTATTTTTCCGAAAACTTAATTACGCTATCATTTTGCAGATAAACTTCATAAATTCATGATAATGGCATCGCCCATAATGTTTAGTGACATAGTGGTAGAGATTGCTAGTTTGCCGTCTGTTTTCCGGGTGTACGATTGACGACAATAATCCCCACACTGACAAGCACTAACGCAAGTAAATTAAAAGGATTCACCATCGTCTCCCCCAACAGTAATCCGGATAACACCACACCAAATACCGGTATGCTAAATCCATAAATTGCAATCTTTCCAACCAAATGATGCTGTAATAACGCAGTCCAAATAGAAAATGCCACTGCCGATAACGCTGCCATATAGATTAACAAAACGATCGCTCTGATGGTAAATCCATGAATCTGCCCACCGCAGATCCAACCGATCAAAATCAATACTGCCCCACCGAATAGTAGCTGAAAAGCCGTGATCGTGGTCGAGGTCTCTAGATGTCCAATTTTCTTTAATGTCACTGAGCTGGCACCATAGGCAATAGAGCATAGTAGGACAAATCCCTCTCCATTCCAGGAAAATCCGTCTCCGAGTGCTCCGGGCACCAGATTCATAACGATCACGCCTGCAAATCCCACGAAACATCCGATACATTTACGCCAAGTGATCTTTTCATTTTGCAATAAAAAATGGGCAATAATGATCGCAAAAAAAGCATTTGACGCGTTAATGATCGATGCTTTGGCTCCTGTCGTATGGCTTAGTCCTATGTAAAAAAATACGTACTGGATCGTTGTCTGCAATATTCCCTGTCCAAAAATCATTGGAACAGACTTCCACCTTGGCGCACAAACTTTTCGCTCTAAAACGCTGCCAAGCAAAAAGGTTAAAATCCCCGCCAAAAAGAAACGATATCCTGCGAATAAAATCTGACTGCCGGTATCGCTGATCTAAAGCCACGCATATCCCAGCTTAATACAAGGAAATGCACTGCCCCACAAGGCACAACAGAATAGCGCCAAAAATGGCACTGCAGCCTTGCTATCCAAGAGGGAATTACGGGGTGGGTTGGTCATGTTGTTTTGTTCTTTCATCAATATTATTATCCGGAGCGTCTCCGGCATCCTCCATGTAGTAACTGTGCTTATGATTAAGTAGTACTCTCACACTCTTTTGTCATAAATCCTTTTTATATCATAACATTTTCTTGTTTTGCATTCAAATCGAATGTTATCGCTAAGGAACATAACCCTTCTTCATTTGGAAATTTTTTCTGCTTTTTCTTAAAATAAACAGTTACCGTATTTTTTGATAACACCACAAAAGCATAACTGCATATAATTTTCGTCTTAACAAGCTTTTATTATATATATTAGCACCACCTTTTATACTTTTTCTATATATTCTTTTAATTTACGCTTCAAATCTTTGGAAATAGGATTTTTTTACCTTCTGAAATATTATTTCCTTTGTTTCGCCTTTTTGATATAACTCTTTTACAGTAGCAGAAAAAAATAGTATTCACTCCATATTGAGCTATACCTTCTGAAGCAAGACCAATTATGCCTAAATATAACTATTCCACTAGTCTTCCTCCCAAACCTAAAGCCGCCAATGCTGTTGTAATGCCGCTTCGCCAAGAAGTCCAGTTGCACCAATCGCTGTTACCACTACTAGACCTGGTATTCCTAAAGTTGCAATTCTTGATATAATTTATCCATTTACATTTCCTTCCATTTTAGTTCATATTTAAACTTAGCATGTTTTTAAAGGCAATTATTTTCATTACCAGTCTCCAAGTTAAATCAACTAAGCCTCTCCTGCTAGCCTTACAAACAAACTGTCAAAATATCTTTATTACATTCATCAATGATATATTGCGGCACAGTATCATATTCACATGGATTTAACTGAAATAAATAATCGTTTTCAATATGGAATGCTTCGTTTACAAACTTTTTTATCACACCATTGGAACTATTTTCATTAAACATGATACGATATATTTGCAACTTCTCATAATTACTTCCACTATTTTGATACAGTTCTTTCAATACGGTCATATCTTGCGTTTTTTGGTATTCCGTATTGTAATTAAAATCCGAAATATAGTTTGTTCTTATTTCTTTGGTCGCATCAAGTATTTCTTCCGGTGTCATCAACCGATTCGGTGTTTCATTTGAAAAATGATACTCTGGCTTTTCTCTTTTATGGAAAATATTGGATAATAATTGCCATGCTAAACTATCAGAATTCTCTATCTCCAATAGCCTTCTCAAATATACTAGTTTATTAAGCGAATCCATGTTAGAACCTATATTTGTGCAAGCAATCTCTCCAAAAGATTTTATATCTGCTTTTGTAATTTCTTTTTCCTGCAGTATACCTTGTTTTGTTGTTAAAAATGCAGCTATTGGAGTCGGACTAAAATTATGCGGCATATTATAGATTGCATCAATAACAGTATTAAATTCGTGTGTCAGCAACAATACTGTTCGATTTTTCAAACTATGTTTTCCCATAAAAAGCATATTAATAATAGCGAATTTTTTATTCCCATCAAACGAAGAAATCGGATCATCCAAAACAACCAAATCCGGATCTTCTTTTAAAACACTATACATAAATAATACTAATGCAAATGCATTTCTTTCCCCATAGCTTAAGTGTTCATTTACCATTTGAATATTATCAGTTCCCTCAATGTGTTTTAATACTAAATGATAATCTGTTGCATTGCCTTCCTCGATTGCAACTTGATATTTATATCCTGCATAATATAAAAAATCGTTTATTTCCAAACTATACATTTCAATAGTCTTTGTTATAAGTTTCTTCTGCTGTGCAATTTCGCCCTGCAATTTTCCAGCTTTTTCCAAGACTTCGTCTAAGGTTTTATTGATCAAATCTACCTTTTCATTCGACAATTCTGAATTCAAATGCGAATAATATGATAAATCTATTTTATATTTTTTCAACTCATCCGCTATTTTTTCAGCATTTTTTAACGAATGAAATCCCATTTTTTTCAAACCATACAACTGTTGCATAAAACTATCTACCTGAGCTTTTATTTCTAACAAATAATTTTTTTGAGCAGTTGTAATTCCTGACACATTTTTTGTTATTTCTTCAATCTTAAATGCTGTTTCACTTGTAAAATATGGCATCAGTTCTTCAAAAACTTCCAGCATTTTAGTCAATTGTTCTACAGCTTTTGCATCATATTCTTCGCTTACTTTCAAGATTGTTTCTTTAGTTTCTTTTATAGATCCAGAACAGTATGGACACTGTTCTGCCATATCTAAATAATTTTTTCCTTCTAATTGCCATTTAATCCACTTGACATTATCATTATTCTTTAAATATGGCTCATATGCTTCTAAGCCAGCAGGAATATTATCAATTTTATTGCCTTTTCCTATTCCTTTTCCTATAGCTCCTGCTGCAGAATATCCACTCTTTGCTTTTCCAAATCCATCAATAAATTGTTGAAATATCTTTATCAGTTCCTCCAATTCCGGATGGTTTTGAAAAGTAATATTGATACTCTCCAACAGTTTTTCTATTTCTTTTATGTGTTTATCATAATCAGGAGATTTCACAAATATTTCAAAGCTATTTTTAATCAATTCGTTTTGTTGATACACATAATCTTCAATATATTTCTCATTAAAAACAGCAATCTTTTTTACTTGATCATACCCTGTTAATTTTGGTAACTTTTCCTCCTTACCGTAATATTTAAATGGCAATAATGAATTCTTTTTTTCCTGATTATTTGTCACAAAAGCATCTATTGCTTTTGATATTGTTGATTTTCCGGTTCCATTAATCGCATATTTTATATTAAGCCTACCCTCTGTAATATCAAATTCCCCTTTTTCAATATTATTGCAATTTCTTATCGTTAATCGCATCATCTATCCCCTTTCGCTTTTGTTTTTAATCTCCCGAATTAAACTCTACTAATTTCTCCCAATCTATACTTCCATCTTCCCGACAGAAACTATTGGCAAACTCTCTAACCAATCTATTTGTTGCTCGGTTATAACTCTCCTTGTAATCAGCAACATATTTTTCTGGCATAGTTCCCATATATTCAATAATCTTTATGTAAAAGTCTTCACCCCCTGTTAATTCTGCCCAAAAGCGTTTTCCAGCCAATTCCTGATACATTTTTGGCTTTCCTCTTCCTGATTCCTTCTTTTTCCCATAACAATATCCGATATACGCTTCATACCTTGCTTTTGCTTGCTGTGCCAATTTAGAAGCAGCTGTAAAATTCTGCTCCTGTCGTTTTTTACTATCTGCATTAAATACAGATGGTCCACTTTTAACAGCTATCGCAGAGATTGTATTTGTCTCATTATTCTGAATCATGATATCAATACCTTCTGCCAGAGCCTTATTCCCACCACTTGCAGCAATAGCAATCGGCTCAAAAAAACAATTACCAAAAATGGTTTCTTCACTGGAACTTACAAAAGCTGTAAGCACTGAATCCACGATTTCAGCTGCGCTCTGCATGGATTTTGCACGATACAAATATGGATTTTTGCGTTTCATTATCTTTTGAATATTTAATCCATCAATCTTTTCAATTAATGTTCCATAAAAGGTTTCCAATGCAGAAGCGATTGCCTGAATCACTGCCTGTTCATCATATGAATTATTTAACGGCATATAAACTTCCTCCCAATTCTATTGCATTTCTAATCTTATTATGTACATTTGTGCCTCTAAAACGTTTTGTTTGAACAACAGCAGTATTATTAGCTACAGAAAGTACAGTTTTCCCAATGGCCTCAGCTAATCCTACCGGAACTGCATTTCCAATTTGACGGTATTTTGCCGCTGTTGTACCAGTAAATACCCAGTCATCAGGAAATTGCTGAATCCTTGCATATTCTTTTACACTTAACGGTCTATTCTGTGTCGGATGACACATCATGGTCGCCTTCTGAATCGGAGAAGTAACTACCGTTGGCGAAGGCTGATCATACGACAATCTTCTATAAAATCCGACTTTTCCTCCTCCTGATTTATATGCGCCACCCATTGCAATCGGAATAATATCCTCTGGCAAATCTCTCCAGTTTCCACCTTCCGGAACCATTTTCAAAAATTTCAATCTTTCTTCACTTAATGTTGCACATTCTCCATGATCATATTCCAAATCCTTTATCGCACTTCTAACAGTTTGCCATTGATATTTCTTATCCTGGTGCATCTGAAAATGTGTTGGGATTGGTAAAAAAACATCTTCATCATCACGGCTTCCAATTAATACAAATCTCTCTCTAAACTGTGGAACACCATAATTTACAGCATCAAGCACCCCATATACCGTTTTATATCCTAATTTGTCAAATTCAGATAAAATTACATCAAGCACCGTACCTAACTTTTGTTCAGGGTCACTTTTATCCCTTTCAGATAAAGGTACATGTTTTAATGGTGATGACATAATCCCCTTTACATTTTCCATTACAAAGAATCGGGGCCGTATGTAATCTATCATACGGATAAAATCCATAAATAAACTTCCTCTTGGATCATTTATCCCCAATCTTTTTCCTGCCGTTGAAAAAGGCTGGCATGGCGGTCCCCCACAAATTAAAAATGGCTCTCCCACTGCTAAGCCAGTCATATCTAACAGTTGTTGTGGCTGTATTTCTCTAATATCTCCCCCCAAAACCTTATGGCCATTAGCTTTCATAGTTTTCACGCATGCTGCGTCAAAATCTTGTCCAATCACTACATTTAATCCTGCTTTTCCCAGTCCAATATCTAACCCCATTGCCCCGGAAAACAAAGAAACAACATCTCTATTAGCAGCATATCTACTATAATCATTCTGTTTTATATTTTTATGCATTAAACTTTCTCTCCGTTTTTTAATATGAACTGTCTTTCAAAAGAACTGTTTACCGCATCTGCTATATCTTCTAGCTCAGCTATGGTAAAACTCTCTCTTTTCATTTTCCCATTAAAATTCTGTGGTGTTGTCCCTATTCGCCGTGCAAGTTCAGCTACACTAATATCCGACCTCACACACAACACCTTGATTTGTTCAGAAATCGTCATTTTGGATACCTCGTCATTTAATCAACTCTTACTTTACAAGTATAAAGCATAATATTTATATCGTCAATCAAATAATTCATACAGATAGTGTAAACTGTTCTTCGGAAAAATATGAGCAAACCAGCTCCGGGATAGTTTTAAGAACTTCAATTTTCTGCATCATACCATATTTCCATTTTTGTTTCCATCACTTTCTTCCGACTGGCAGACTATGGCTTAGTCCTCTTATCTGCCTTTTAGGCTGTTAATTGTGGTATGGATTCTGATTAAAATAAAATGGATTCATCTGCCAAAAGCGATGACGGATGCTGCGAATAAAAAGCGAGGTTTCCCTCGCTTTTTTGTTAGCCTTTATAATATTTTTTGAGCGAATTGTTTTTGATATTCGATTTGTAAAATAATCTTCATCGTCACAATACGTAAGACAATAATCAATTTGAATTCCAATTGTTCTAGACTTATTTAAATAAAATGGATTGCCATTTACATAGTCCAAATATTTATAATAATGGCTAGTTGTATGCACAGTTCTGCGCTTACTAATTATTTTCTGCACAACTTTTGCATCCTTACGCAGTTTTCTATTGCTTGATCCATTTATTTTTGTTAAATTACCATATTTACTATAATGTCCTAATCGATAAATATAAATACCATTTCCTTCATCAATTTTTATATTTAACGGATATGGACAATTTTTATACTTTGGTTTCTTATTGGTTTTCACACACTTAATATTTGACCAATTTGTGAAAATTTTCGTATTGCCATCCATTACGTAGCTTCGAACTGGAATATAGTATTTCTTATTCTTTTTTAATTTCTGAAAGCGGGTAGAAGAAGCAAAACTGCTTGAATATGTTAATTTGAAAGCTTTTTTCATACTCTTTTTTGTCGAATATTGAATCTGATACCTGTGAATGGATACTGATTCTTTTCTAATGTAAAATCAATGATCTCATAAACAGGCTTTCCATCATCTGTGTGATATTCATCTGTATCCAGATTATGGTTTGTTGCCGATACAATCATAGATGGCATTACTGAAACAATCATTGCTAAAATAAGTAGCAACATTAAATTCTTGTTAAAAATACTGCGCATTGTATTCTCTTTCATAACTTTCGTCCTCCCTCATCAATAATCATCCCACGAATCCTCGTCATCTTCAAAAGCATCATAGGCATCATCGTAATTATCATAATCCGATTTATTATCTTCATAATAACCATCTACATCATAGTCATCCGCATCAAAAGATTTACTCGAAGATCCACTGTTGTAATTTCTGTTATAGGATGAACTGCTTCCTGATGAGCTGCTCCCGGATGTACTGCTCCCAGACGAGCTGCTCCCGGATGTACTGCTCCCAGACGAACTGCTCCCGGATGTCGAACTACTGCCGGATGTCGAACTATTACCATATGACGACGTTCCTGACGAGCTGCCACCGGTTGAATAACTCCCTGATGAACTCTTTCCTGTGGAATAATGATGTATATTATATTCTCTTTCACGATCTTTCTCATTCACCTCATGAACCAATGAAATAAAATATCCAACACCGATTATCGTCAATATAATTGCTACTATTGTCCAATTAATATTTAACTTCTTTTTCATCATTCTATCCTCCCATACAAACTCTTCTCACACGGAACGATCAAACACAATATCATTATAGCATTCCATCATAATTACCACAGACTCCATTTTTTTGTAATCAAGAAACGAGCCAGTCGTAAGACTGTCTCGTTTCCATTTCATTGTCCTCTTAAATCGTCATGTCGATATGCTGTCCTAAATGGGGTGTCACAGAAGTCTCCATCATTTTAGTCAGTTCCGCAGCCTGTTCCTGATAGGTATCCATCGTCATATCAAGAACTGCCGTGCTGACATTAGTCATCAACTGATTGCCTGCCATCGCGATCGACATATCGGCAATACTATTTACCATATCCATAAAATCCACTCCTTTGCTGTTTAAGCAAAACTCTTTTTCCTATTATACACGATTTCCAACTCTTTTTAAATAGCTACTTAGTACAAACTTGTAATAACTTCCCATTCCTCAAATTTTTTCACAACCTCATATCGCTTAATAAGTGATATGTATTAAGCTATCCGTTGCAGATCTGCAATGTTTTATTGACACAGGAATAATAATAAACGGCATCCGATAATACTTCATCCTGCTCAACATACTGCGCGTTGACCTCCGTAACCATCTCACACAGTTCTTTCCGAGACATTGTTGCATTTTCCGGCATAATGATCATTTCGTGGATGCTGCTAGGCAGCAAATAATAATTGCCTCCTATATTTTCTCCTATATGCTGTAAGCATTGCGGATACAAAACAACCGCCGCACCATTAATCTTCGACGAATTTGTTAGAACATAGGGATCACCTTCGCGACTTTTTGCCCAAAACGCTCGATTCCCCCAAATATTTTCATCCCCCGTCTGCATAATATCATCCAAGGAGCTTTCATGATCTGTCTGCTGAAAGAACTCATATAACATAGTTTCCATACGACATATAGAAATCGGGAAACGCTTCATCGTATTGTTTTGTGCGATTGTAAACAACGTCTGATGATCCAATCCCCATTTCTGCATTAGATCAAGGCTGATCCGGAAAGAGGCAATTCCATGTTCATCCTGCACCATCAGACAATGAAAGGTGATTGCCAGATCCATAAATGGAATGTAAGGAACTTCCGCCAACTGCTCTTCATTTTTCTCTAAAGATACCACGCGGTAAATAATTTGTTCCCGACACGCCTCCAATGTAAGATTCTCACTGTCGAACCGATTGTTTTTGGCTGTTTCGTGATAGGTCGAAACAATGTCAGCTACTAACTGTTCCATCGTCTCTCCCTGTTCATATCTTGGATAGAGCTGCTGCATATAAAACTGTGGTGATACATTAGTATCCTCTGCCAATATTACCAAACTATCCAATTCAAGTTGATTGTTTTTGATCACTTTATGCCGTTCGACTTGATATCCCTCCGAAAATTTTTCTTTTACCATCTGTTCCATAACATTTTTAAACTCTTCAAAATCATACATCCTATAATCTCCTCCATACCCTATTTGCTTGATGTACTCTCGACAAAACAAGCTATAACAGCCCGTTTCATCTGTGCTAAATTTGAGGTTTCCCGATACTCCCACCCTATCAAAGCTTATAACCTCGAGAAACCTAATGAACGACTCCATTTGAAAATCCGGTTCTCTTCTATGCTGTCTACAGCTATCATCCCTCTCTTTGCCCTGTTGCACAGCGATGGAAGAAATCGTGTTTTAGTAAAAGGTAGATTTGTCCGATATGGGAACTTATTCTGAAATAAATCATGAATAGAAATACTATATGAAAGCTGCTTTACTCTCTCAATGTGATTATGAACAAAAGACCCTTCAAAAACTTAGAATGTCAATCAGATGATCTGCCTGACAATTGGATTTTCCAGTCCAGCAAACTGAAATCTTGTGTATGTTTCTCACTCACTGGACTAGTAATATCGTACCAAAATGATATCATCCGGGCAATGGACGTATGTGCTAATAAAAATGCTCATAAATAGCAATTCTCACAAAGAAAATCAGATAATCCAACAATTGACAACCCTGATTTTGTGCAATTTGTCTTTTTTGCTCTTTCAAACCATACAATATGCACAATTTTTTTGCCTAAAATCCCAGAAAATCCCTATAAATTCGTACTTTCAAGTACTTTGTGCGGTGATCGCACACTACACAACAGCAGTTTCTTATTAACTGAAACTTCTCATACCGAAAGTTCTTGTCCGAACAACATATTGCTTATTATGTCGGCAATAAATAGAATATTTTGCAGTCGACAAACTAAATTGTTCTGTCATCCTAGAACTAAGATAATTGCCGCAGAACGCAACTTTTTTGCGTGATTTCTTATTTTGTTAAGTCTCTGATAAACACATGCCCGAAGGATTGTCTGAGATGTCCTGGTTTAGCAAGGTACCATCCATTTTGGGACGGGACGCTTTCGCTACGATGCGCTACGTCACGTTACTTAATGTCTCTGAAATACGAGACATAAGTAACGACGAGCGCAAAGTCCCTTTCAAAAATGATGAATACCTTGCTTCCAGGACTTCGAGTTTCCGAAGGGCATGTAAATCAATCATCAGAGACAACAAAATTTAGAAATCACCAAAAACGAAAATGCGGCAAGGCAATTACTATAGTTCTCGGATGGCAGAAATCATTCTTTGGTGACTGCAAAATGCAATATAGTCATTGACATAATAAGCAATATGTTGTTCTTGCAGCTAAAGTAAAAAAGACCGCCGGAAGAGTTCTCTCTTCCGACAGTCCGATATCCGGTTTATTCGTTAATACGATCTCGCCATTTGCAGTCCATGGTCTTACGTGGCAGCAAACTCACTTATACGTATTACTTGCTCAGGAATTCATGAATACCCTTTGCAGCAGCTTTACCGGCTCCCATTGCTAAAATAACCGTAGCAGCACCGGTAACAGCATCACCACCGGCATATACCTTTGCCTTTGATGTCTGACCATTCTGCTCCTCCGCAACGATACATTTACGACGGTTTGTCTCTAATCCCTTCGTTGTCGAAGAGATCAATGGATTTGGGCTGGTTCCCAAAGACATGATAACGGTATCTACATCCAGCGTAAACTCAGATCCGGCAATCTCCACCGGTCTGCGTCTTCCGGATTCATCCGGCTCACCAAGCTCCATACGGATGCATTCCATACCGGAAACGTTACCATCTTCATCGGTAAAGATCTGTGTTGGATTTGTGAGGAGATCAAAAATAATTCCCTCTTCCTTTGCATGATGCACTTCCTCGACACGTGCAGGAAGTTCTTCTTCGCTGCGTCGATATACAATATGAACTTCAGCCCCCAGACGAAGTGCAGTTCTAGCTGCATCCATTGCTACGTTACCACCACCAACAACAGCAACTTTCTTGCCGGCAATAATCGGTGTGTCATAGTTCTCGTCAAAGGCTTTCATAAGGTTACTTCTGGTCAAATACTCATTGGCAGAGAAAACGCCATTGGCATTCTCGCCCGGAATACCCATAAATCTAGGAAGACCTGCACCGGATCCTACGAATACCGCATCGAATCCTTCCTCTTCTAATAACTCATCTATTGTTGTTGCCTTACCGATCACAACGTTTGTCTCAATCTTAACGCCCAGTGACTGTACGTTTTCTACTTCCTTATCTACTACTTTTGTCTTTGGCAGACGGAACTCCGGAATACCATAAGATAATACGCCACCAGCCTTATGCAGCGCCTCAAAAATAGTAACATCGTAACCAAGCTTTGCAAGATCTCCTGCACAGGTAAGTCCTGCAGGTCCGGAACCGATCACAGCAACTTTCTTGCCGTTCTTCGTCTCTGCAGGTGCCGGCTTAATGCCTTCTTCTCTTGCTGTATCTGCAACATAGCGCTCTAGCTTACCGATAGAAACAGCATCACCTTTGATTCCACGGATACATTTGGACTCACACTGGCTCTCCTGTGGACATACACGACCACATACAGCCGGAAGTGCAGAGTACTTACTGATCACATGATAAGCATCTTCTACACTGCCCTCTACGAGCTTGCCAATAAATCCCGGAATATCAATATTTACCGGACAGCCTTTCACACACTGCGGATTTTTACACTGCAGGCAGCGAGATGCCTCTGCCGTTGCCTCTTCTCTATTGTATCCAAGACATACTTCTTCAAAGTTCTTGGCACGTACCTTCGGGTCCTGCTCACGTACAGGAACTCTCTTCATTACATCTACTTCCATTGTTATCCTCCATTCGAAGTGTTTATTCTATTTTGTTCTATCATTAATGGCACTGGCCACATCCACCGTGATGGGTATCACCTTCCTGCAATTTCAACATTGCTCTGCCTTCTTCTGTCTTGTACATACGCTGACGCAGCATTGCCTGGTCAAAGTCAACCAAATGTCCATCAAACTCAGGTCCATCTACACAGGCAAATTTGATCTCATCGCCAACTTTCAAACGACACGCACCACACATACCTGTTCCATCGACCATGATCGGGTTCATGCTGACGATCGTAGGGATACCGAGCTCTTTTGTAAGCTTACATACAAATTTCATCATGATCATCGGTCCAATCGCTACAACCTTCGTATATTCCTTACCCTGTCCGATCAGATCATTGATCTTGTCACAGCCGTTACCTTTGAACTCATAAGAACCATCATCGGTAGCAATATAAAGATTCGCAGCTACTTTGCGCATCTCATTTTCCAAAATAATAATATCTTTTGTGCGGGCGCCGATAATAACATCGACATCAACACCATGTTCTTTCATCCATTTTACCTGTGGATATACCGGTGCAGTACCTACACCACCACATACAAAAAGGATCTTCTCTTTTTTCAACTCATCTAATGGCATCTTGATCAACTCAGATGCACATCCAAGCGGTCCTACAAAATCCATAAAGGATTCTCCAACCTCATACTTTGCCATCTCCGTAGTAGATGCTCCAACTGTCTGAAATACAATCGTAACACTTCCCTGCTCGCGGTCATAATCACATACCGTAAGCGGAATACGCTCTCCTTTTTCATCGGTCTTGACAATGACAAACTGACCCGGCTGACAGTGTTTTGCCACTCTTGGTGCCTCAATATCCATAAGCCAGATATTATTGGCAAGGTATTCTTTCTTCAAAATTTTAAACATAATGTGCCTCCATTATTTTTTATTGCAGTAACCGAATTTCCCTGTAGTCGCATTATTTTGTCTTCATTCGGATTTACTTTGTATTTACAAAAACGCTTCCAGCCCTGTCTGCGTTGACAAAAAACTGTTGGAATAACGTTTATCACCACTTACATTTTGACCAAACCATTCCGGTGGAACAAACAGATCTGCATCTTCCTCATCCTGAAATTCCACTTCAACAAAACGAAGTCCCTCTAAGGGGCCATGAAATACATCTAATTCCGCAATATGTCCATCTGCTAACGGAATAATATACCGTGTCTTAGAGATCAAGCCGCCATCTACCTTCTGGCGCAGATGCTTATAACTTTCCTCCGACAGGTTTATCTCATACTCCTGGCACATACGAACATCCGCCCGTCTTTCGCCAATCATTCCATCAAAGGATTTACAGGTCAAAATATACTTGTCATTGCTTCGTCTGATACGCACTACCGGATCCGTGCAGAGATACCCCTGCTCCATTTCCTTTGTCATAGCTCCATCCAAACAAGGCATTTCTTTGATCTGATATTTTTTCTCAATTTCCATGAGCACTTTCCTTATCCACTGCTAACTGCTCTGTCTTTGCGTTTTTATTTTTGCGCAGGCGGATTCCCAACATAACCGCTGCGACGGCAAGAGCAGCACTGACGATATATTTAACGACATACCAAAGCAGCGCACCTCCAAAGGACAGATCAGCAATCCCCTTTGCTAACAAAACACCAATCATATCTTCTCCTCCTTCTTATTATTACCTGCGATTCACCAATTCCTTCGTGATATCATTCCAGTCCAAACCACATTCTGCCATCAGGACCATCATATGATACAGGAAATCTGCAATCTCATAGCGCAGCTCTTCTGCATCCGGATTTTTGGCAGCGATCACAATCTCCGTTGCCTCTTCTCCACATTTCTTAAGAATCTTATCGATTCCCTTATCAAACAGATAATTCGTATACGAACCTTCCTTTGGATGATTTTTTCGTTCCATAATAACGTTGTAATCTTCCATCAATACGGTAAGAGGATTCGTCTGAATATATTCTTTCTTGGCCAATTCTTTGAAAAAACAGCTTCGATTGCCGGTATGACAGGCAGCACCGATCTGACGCACTTTAGCAAGAATCGTATCATTATCACAATCTAACGACAATGATTTAACATACTGAAAATGACCGGAAGTTTCACCCTTTAACCAAAGTTTCTGTCTGCTTCGGCTAAAATATGTCATGCGGCCTGTTTCGATCGTCTTCGCATAAGACTCCTCATTCATATATCCAAGCATAAGAACTTCACCGGTGCGGTAATCCTGCACAATTGCCGGGATCAACCCATTGGCATCCAGCTTAAAATCAGCAAAATCGATCAGGCTTTCAAAAACTTCCACAGCTATACCATTCTGCTTCAATGCACGTTTTGCTTTATAAATATCTTTGTCCTCAAAATAATTAGTTGATACACCGTATACATTGCTATAGGAAAGCAACTCACTTAGATCATTACGGATCAATCCATCTCGGATCAAAACCGTCATTTTGCACTGATCGATCGCATCACTAAAACTCTTTGTCGTATCAATATGCTTTAACACGACCGTACCAAATCCCTGCTCATAAAAAGCATTGAGCTGTTCCGCATTTTGAAAATCAGCCTTCATGTCGACTTCCACAGCCAGTTTATCACGATCAAAACGGCGCAGGATCTCATTTAATTCTTTCTCCTCCGGCAGCAAAGCCTTACGGATCACAACAGAACTTGCTCCGGTATAGAGTGCCTTTTTGGCATCCTCAAACCGTGATACATAGATTCCGACCGTAAATGGAATGTCGATCTGTTTTTCAATCTCCCGCACGGTAGACAAAAACTCCTCTCTGGAAGCTTCATCTCCGGTATAATTATATAAAAACAATTCGTCCGCTCCCTCACAGGAATAGCGGTTTGCCAACTGAATGACATTTGCAGGATACTCATTCTCTGCATTAATAAAAGGAATTATCTTTTTGTGGTTCATAATCGTCCTCCTATAGGCTTCCTTTGGTTGATAATACATCAGATATACGTCCGTCATAACTCACTGCACGATCCAATGCTTTTGCAAACGACTTAAAAGCAGCCTCAATAATGTGATGATTGTTCTCCCCATCGAGCTGTTTTACATGAAGATTCATTCCTGCTGCATAGCTTACTGCATAAAAGAATTCATGAACCATCTCTGTATCGAACTGTCCCACAGATGGAACTGTAAGGTCCAGATGATAGCGCAGGTATGGTCTGCCTGACAGATCCAATGCACATAGTACTAGCGTTTCATCCATCGGCAAGATGCACTCGCCAAAACGGCAGATGCCCTTTTTATCCCCTACAGCCTGACGGATCGCCTCACCCAAAACAATTCCGGTGTCCTCTATCGTATGATGGCAGTCCACCTCCAGATCACCCTTTGCCTGTACTTCCAGATCAAACAACCCATGTCTGGCAAAACTATTCAACATATGATCAAAGAATCCAATCCCGGTCTGAATAGAAGCTTTCCCTGTTCCATCCAAATTTAAACGGATCGTAATATCCGTTTCTCCGGTCTTTCTTGTCACCTCAGCCTGACGGCACTTCACGTTCTGTTCCATAGGAATCCTCATTTCTTTGCTTTTCCTTTTATTTTACCCGATTTTTCAAAAGTTTGCAATTTGTATTCCAATTATTGTTCGAATCGAACAGCGATTGAATTTGCATGTGCAGTCAGCTTCTCAGCAGTTGCAAAGTCCTCGATATCCTGATGTACTAGCTCCAGTGCCTCTCGGGAATAGGAAATGATACTGGACTTCTTAATAAAGTCATCGACCGACAGTGGAGAGAAAAACTTCGCAGTGCCATTTGTCGGAAGCACATGGTTTGGTCCTGCAAAATAATCACCCAAAGGCTCACTGCTGTACTCTCCTAAGAAAATCGCTCCGGCGTTACGGATTCTCGTCATTGTATCGAATGGATTTTTCGTAACGATCTCTAAATGCTCTGAAGCAATCTCGTTAGCTGTTTCAATCGCCTCTTCCATCGTATCTGCAACCAGAATATAACCGTAAGAATCCAATGATTTTTGGATGATCTCCTGACGGGATAATTTTTTCACAAAACCATCAACTTCTTCGGATACTTTATCAGCCAGCTCTTCGCTAGTCGTGATCAGAATTGCAGATGCCATCTCATCATGTTCTGCCTGTGACAATAAGTCAGCAGCTACATAACGTGGGTTGGCTGTCTCATCTGCCAGTACTAAAATCTCACTCGGGCCGGCGATCGAGTCAATGCTGACATGTCCATATACCGCTTTCTTGGCCAGTGCCACAAAAATATTACCTGGTCCCACGATCTTATCAACCTTTTTGATGCTTTCGGTTCCATATGCCAAAGCACCGATTGCCTGTGCTCCACCCACTTTATAAATCTCATCGACGCCAGCCTCTTTGGCTGCAACCAATGTGATCGGATATACTTTGCCATCTTTTCCCGGCGGTGTTGTCATAACGATACGCTCTACTCCTGCCACCTTTGCCGGAACAATATTCATCAGAACCGATGACGGATATACTGCTTTGCCACCCGGAACATATACACCAACACGTTCCAATGCCGTTACTTTCTGACCTAACAGCGTGCCATCCGGTTTGCTGTCAAACCAACTGTATCGAACCTGTTTCTGGTGGTAATCACGAATATTCACTAACGCCTTACGAATGATTTCAATCAGATGAGAATCTACTTTTTCATATGCCTCAGCAATTTCTTCTTCGGTAACACGGAAAGTTTCCTCAGTGATCTTTACACCATCAAACTGTTCTGTATACGCAAACAGTGCCTGGTCACCTTCTGCTTTCACTTTATCCAAAATATCGCGAACCGTTGTCTCAAATTTGCTATATTGATTCGGACTTCTTTTCAAAAGATTTTCCAAAATATTTTCGCGCTCTTTTTGTGTCAGCTTTACAATTCTCATCGTAATTTCCTCCTCTTTCTATGTTACTGTGGAATAACTTCCCGCAGATCTCGGATCAACTTTGTAATACGCTCATGCTGCATCTTCATACTCACTTCATTAACAACCACTCTCGCCGATAACGGACAGATCTCTTCCAATACTTCCAAACCGTTTTCACGCAGTGTCGAACCTGTCTCAACAATATCCACGATCACTTCTGACAGACCAACGATTGGAGCAAGCTCTACCGACCCATTCAGTTTAATGATCTCAACTGTCTGATGTTTGACATTATAAAAATAATCCTTTGCAATGCGAGGATACTTGCTTGCCACACGGATCAGGGAACCGTCATTCAAGCGTTCCTTCGCCTCTTTCGGTCCTGCAACACACATACGGCATTTGCCGCAATTGAGATCCAATACTTCATATAACTTGCGGCCCTCTTCCAAAATGGTATCCTTACCGACTACACCAATATCAGCAGCACCCATTTCAACATAAGTCGGAACATCCGATGCTTTCGAAAGGAAAAACTTAAAACCAAGTTCTTCATTTACAAAGATCAGTTTACGCGTTTTCTCATCCTTCATTTCCTCACATGTAATACCAATCTGCTCTAACAGCGCTAATGTCTGTTTTGCCAAACGCCCTTTTGCCAGGGCAAATGTTATGTATTTCATCGCTATCCTCCTACTTATTTCGCCTCTATCATCTGCTGTTTTTCGCCATCTTTCGTCAGGTAGATCAAAGAATCATTACCGTTGCGTTTTGCGTAAGCAACATATTCTTCAATTTCTTTTTTGGAAGATTTGCGCATCATCTGAACAACTTGTCCACCTTCACGCATTTTCTTAGCCTCCCGCAAAGCCTGCGCACGCACCTCTTTCGGATACACCAAAAGTGTTCCGCCAAGTGCAGTCTCTCCAAACAGCTTCTGACGCTCCATTGCGATCATCAACTGGTCTAATACGATAACCAAACCGATTGCCGGCGCCTCTTTGCCAAACTGTGCCACCAAACCGTCATATCGGCCACCGCTGGCGATCGCCTCACCATTTCCATATGTATAGGCACGGAATACAACTCCTGTATAATAGCTGTAATGACTCAGCATACTGAGATCGATCGTGACATAATCTTCTAAACCATATATCTTTAAGATCTCTTCTAATTTTTCCAAGCGTTCTAATGCTTTATATACGCGCTCGCTCTTACTTCTCGCACGCACAAAATCTGCCGCCTCTTTTAAGTTCTCTAATAGTTCCGGCAGTTTCACAAAGACCTCTTTTAACCCCTGCTGTACCGTAAGCTTGCCTAACAATTCTTCCACGCCAAAGAAGTTTTTGCTCTCGATCAGATCACGCAGCGTCTCGATCGTCTCCTCCTCAAAGCCTGCTTCCTCTACCAAAGCCCGGAACAGATCGGCATGTCCCACTTCGATCTGAAATTCCTTCAAACCGCTCTCTAACAGACATTCTATCGTCAATGCTAACATTTCTGCATCCGCATCGGAGCTGTCATCCATAAAAAGCTCTGCTCCAACCTGTGTCACTTCCTGTAATTTACCCTTGTATTGTCCGGTACTGACAAAAGTCTGTGCCGTGTAGCAGAAACGCATCTGCTCAGTCTCCTCACGGAAATATTTGGCAACACAGCGTGCGATCGCCGGCGTCATGTCCGGTCGCAATACTAGTGTATTGTTGCCACGGTCAAAGAACTTAAACATCTCATTGGATGCAGCTGTTCCACGTTCTTTATTAAAAATATCAAAATACTCAAACGTCGGTGTCTGCACATTTCGAAATCCATAGGAATGCATCACCTGCTCTAACGAATGCTGTACCTCCAGCTTTCTGGCACAAGCACTGCCATAAATATCCCGCACTCCACCGGGTGTGTGCAACAATTCTGATGCCTTTGTATTTTCTGTTCCTGCCATAAAACAACCATTCCTTTCTAATACATACCTGTCGGTGTCTCTTCTTTTGCGTCATACCCCTTGTCACGAAGCGCCTTTAAGATCTCATTTTTATGCTCCTGTCCAAATGCCTCAAGCGTGATCCGAAGCTCAACTGCCGCATTACGGTTGATGCTGACAAACTGATTATGCTCTAAGCGGATAACATTTCCTTTTTCTTTTGCGATAATATCCGCTACGTTGACAAGTTCACCCGGTCTGTCCGGTAACTGTACGGCAACGGTAAATACTCTGCCGCGGGCGATCAGTCCATGCTGAACGACGGAAGACAACGTAATAATGTCCATATTACCGCCACTTAAGATTGAAACGACCCGTTTGCCCTTGCAGTCGAGATGCTTTAATGCTGCCACAGTAAGCAAGCCTGAGTTTTCTACTAACATCTTATGGTTTTCCAAAATATCTAAGAAATTGACGATCAACTCTTCATCCTCAACAGCAATGATCTCGTCAATATTTTTCTGTATATATGGGAAAATCTTATCTCCCGGAGTCTTAACAGCGGTACCATCCGCAATTGTCTCTACATTTGGCAGTGTAACTACTTTGCCCGCATCTAAAGATGCTTTCATACAGCTTGCGCCTGCCGGCTCTACGCCAATCACTTTGATGTTCGGATTTAACAGCTTAGCAAGTGTTGAAACACCGGCTGCCAGTCCACCACCACCGATCGGAACCAAAATAATGTCTACTGTCGGCAGTTCCTTAAAGATTTCCATTGCAATCGTTCCCTGACCGGTTGCAACGGTTTCATCATTAAACGGATGTACAAAAGTAGCACCGCTCTTCTCTGCCAATTCCAACGCTTTCTGGCAGGCTTCATCGTATACTGATCCATGCAGTACCACGTTAGCGCCATAACCTTTCGTTCGATTCACTTTTATCAACGGCGTCGTTGTCGGCATTACGATCGTTGCCGGAACACCATATAATTTGGCCGCATAGGCAACTCCCTGCGCATGATTTCCTGCAGATGCCGTAATCAATCCTTTTTCTCTTTCGTCCGATGACATTGTACTGATCTTATAATAAGCGCCTCGCACCTTATAAGCTCCTGTGTACTGCATATTTTCCGGTTTCAGATATACTTTATTTCCTGTCTGTTCTGAAAAGTACTCGCTATAGATCAGATTGGTCGGAAGTACGACTTCCTTAACCTTTTCTGAAGCTTCTTCAAACTTATCTAATGTCATCATGTTACTATCCTCCAATGAATTTTCTTTTTATCCTGTCAATCATTCAAACAGTGCGTCAACAAATTGATCTGCATCAAATTTCTGCAGATCATCAATCTGCTCTCCAATACCAATATATTTCACCGGTACATGCAGCTCTGATTGAATTGCGATCGCAATCCCACCTTTGGCCGTACCATCTAATTTTGTCAAAATGATTCCGGTAATGTCTGCCACTTCGCCAAACTGTTTTGCCTGTGCTAATGCATTCTGTCCCGTCGTTCCATCCAATACAACCAGTGTCTCCCGATGTGCATCCGGATATTCACGTTCAATAATGCGATTGATCTTGCGCAGCTCCTCCATCAAATTTTTCTTGTTATGAAGTCGTCCGGCTGTATCGCAGAGCAAAATATCTGCCTTTCTTGCCTTTGCTGCATTTACGGCATCATACACAACTGCTGCCGGATCACCGCCTTCCTGACCGGAGATCAACTCCACGCCTGCACGATTTGCCCATTCGGTAAGCTGTTCAATTGCTGCTGCACGAAATGTGTCAGCAGCTGCAAGTATCACTTTCTTACCATTGTTTTTGAACTGTCCTGCCAACTTGCCTACTGACGTTGTTTTTCCAACGCCGTTGACACCGATCAACAATACAACCGAAGTCTCATTCTCATAGTCATATGCATGTTCATCCACGCGCATCTGATCTTTGATACTGTCGATCAACAGTTGCTTGCAGACACTAATCTCTTTGATCTTCTGCTCTTTGACTTTTTGCTGCAGATTCTCAATGATCTTTGACGTAGTATTTACACCAATATCTGCCATAATAAGCACTTCTTCGAGCTCTTCATAGAAATCATCGTCAATCTCCGAAAAGCCGTTGAATATATTGTCAATTCCAGCGACAAAGTTGTCTCGTGTTTTTGTCAGTCCGTCTTTCAGTCTGCTGAAAAATCCCTTTTTTTCACTCATATTCACTCTCCATGTTATTCTTTTTTATGCACCATCTTACTATATTACCTGTTTTACTGCTAAAATGCAACATCAGATACAATATGTTTCAAATGCCGACAATCTGTCCATCTAATTGGCAATCTCTTTTTCATCCAACAGACTGACAGAAACCAACGTAGATACTCCCTTTTCCTGCATAGTGATACCATACAGGATATCTGCAGCATTCATCGTACCACGTCGATGCGTAATAACGATAAACTGTGTATTTTCGGTCAATTTATGCAGATAATTGGCATAACGCCCTACATTAGAATCATCCAACGCTGCCTCGATCTCGTCCAACAGACAAAACGGAGATGGTTTCAGACTTTGGATAGCAAAAAGCAGCGCGATCGCTGTCAGAGCTTTCTCTCCACCGGACATCTGCATCATATTTTGCAGTTTCTTTCCCGGCGGCTGGGCAACGATCTTAATGCCTGCCTCAAGGACATCTTCTCCCTCTGTCAACTCCAGTGCTCCACGTCCACCACCAAATAGTTCCTTAAACACTTTATCAAAACGTGTCTGAATTTCAGCAAACTGTTCTTCAAACTGTTTTCTCATCTCAGTATCCAGTTCCTCGATAATGCCGCGTAAGACATCGGCTGCCTTAATGAGATCATCATGCTGGCCGTTAAGCAGTTCATAGCGTTCCATTAGCTCCCGGTACTGTTCAATTGCATTGACATTGACATCCCCTAAGCCTTTGATCTTGCCTTTTAGGGTTTTGATCTGGGCACGCATTTGCGCCCCGGACATATTTAACGCTACACGAATTTCTTCCGCTTTACTAAAGGTCAGTTCATACTGCTCCCACATATAGTTCGTGTAAGAATCCATCTTTTCCTGCAGTTTTTCCTGACTGTTGCGCAGGCGGAACACCTCTTTATCCAATGCATTCATCTGCTCCGATAAGCTCTCCCGACGCTCAAAAAAGCCTTTCTGCCTCGTTGTCAGCTCCTCACGTTTCTGCACTTTCTGCTCAACCATCTCTGTCAACGTCGTGATCTGCACAGAAAGCTGATCCATCTGCTGTCTTAAATCCGCGATCTGTGCCTCTTTTTGACGTACCCGCTCATCTGCCTGCATATTATTCCCGGATGCTTCCTCCATCTGCTGGCAAATATTCTGCAGTTCTCCGGCAACACGATTCACATTTTCCTGCTGAAACTGTTTCTTCTGCTCCAATGTTGTATAGTCCAATTGAAGCTGTGCATCTTCTGTCTCTAATTGTTTTTGCTGCTCCCGGACCTGATCAAGCTTGTCCGTACACTCTGCAATGCGCTCTTCGCGGATCTTATTCTGATCCTCATTTTCCTTACGTTGATCCTGCAGCTTATCTAATTCAACCTGCAGCTCCTTTTTCTGTCCCTCGATCCCCTGACTTTCAAAACGAATGTGATCAAGCTGTTCCTTCGCTTGTTCCATATCGCGGTTTGCACGATCATATTGCAATTTTGCAGTATTTTGCTGCAATACCAGTTCTTCTCGCAGGTGATGATTTGTCTCGATCTTCTGACGGATCTGCGCACCATCTTTCTCATACTTGGCAATATCTGCATCGATTTCGGTAAGGCGCGCTTTCCATTTCTTCGTCTGCTGCTCAAGTTCCTCCATCTCGCGGCGTCTTCCCAACAGATTATTGTTGTTACGAAAAGCACCACCGGACATAGAACCACCCGGATTTAAGAGTTCACCCTCTGTCGTAACGATACGTATCGTGTGATGATACTTCTTGGCCAAAGCGATCGCATGATCGATATGATCAACTACAACAAAACGTCCCAGCAAATATTCTACCAATTCTGAGAAGCGATCTTCTGCCTCTACAAGGGTGGATGCCATACCGATCACACCCGGCTCTGCCATAATATTTTGTGCGCGGCTTGCTGCCTTTGTATGTATATTGGTCAACGGCAAAAATGTAGCTCTGCCGTAGCGATTCTTTTTTAAATGAGCGATCATACTTTTGGCGGTCTGCTCATTATCGGTCACGATATTTTGAATGCTACCGCCAAGTGCAGTTTCCACTGCGATCTCATACTTTTTATTTACGCGGATAATATCTGCCACAACTCCGACAATGCCCGGATAATTCGGCTTTTGCTCCATAACACGCTTGATGCTCTGCCCAAACCCCTCATAGCGCTCTGTCATATTTTGCAGAGAACGCAGTCTGGAATGATCCATGTGATACTGTCGCTCCGTCTCCCGGCGCTCGAGATTTAACTGCTCTGTCTGTCCCTGCATATGCTTGACAGAATGTGCGAGTTCTGCTCCGGCATCATCTAACGCTTGTATCTTATCCGAGATCTCCTGCAGATTGCTTTGCTCTCGGTCTAAAATCTCCTGCAAACCGGCCGTTTGCGTTTTATTTTCCAAGATCCGTTTTGTCAGTTCCACTTTTTTGATATTGTTCTGCTCTAACAGCGTTTGAAAGCGTTCTTCCTGCGTCACAACATCCGTATTTGCATCTTTTGCCTGTGCGATCGCCTCATTGTGACCTGCGATCTCCTGCTCGAGAAGTGCGATCTCATTGCCGGTCTTTTCCCGCTTAGCAGTAACATCCTGACGGGACTGTTCCATCTGCTGTAATTTATCTTCAAATTCTTTCGTTTTTGCGCGATGCTCTTCTTGTTCGCTTTCCAGTTCAGACACTTTGGCACGGTAGTTCTCTATCTGCTCACGATAATACAGCTCGCTTTGGCGCACCGCATTGATCTGCTCCTCTAATACTTTTATATCGCCTTCCTGCTGATTCAACTTCACTTTATCAGCACTCAGCGTTTCACGGCATTCTTCCAGATTCCGCGTATGTTTATCCAGTGCCTCTTCTAATTGAATATATTCTGACTTGACCGTTTCATATTCTTCCTTTGTCTTAGCCAGATCTCCATCTGCAATACTTTCCTTCTCGCGAAGTTCCTCCATGGAAACACTGTTTTCTTTGTAATCCTGCAAAAATACATTGATATCCAGATTGCGCAGCTCATCACGGTAACTCAAATATTCTTTTGCTTTTTCGGATTGCGCCTCCAATGGCTCAACCTGTTTTTCCAACTCCGATAAAATGTCTTCGATTCGCACAAGATTTTGCTGCTCTTCCTCTAAATTCTTCTCAGCAACCGTTTTGCGCTTTTTGAACTTCACAATACCGGCAGCCTCGTCAAAAAGCTCGCGACGCTCTTCCGGCTTACCACTTAAGATCTTATCAATCTGACCCTGCCCGATGATAGAATAACCTTCCTTACCAATACCGGTATCTAACAGTAATTCCTGAATATCCCGCAAACGACACGAAGCACCGTTGAGCAGGTACTCGCTTTCACCGGATCGGTATACCCGTCGAGCAATCTTTACCTCTTCATACGGCACTTTCAACTTGTGATCTTCATTATTGATCGTGATCGCCACATACGCAAAGCCCTGTGGCTTACGAAGCTGTGTTCCGGCAAAAATGACATCTTCCATCTTCGCTCCACGAAGCTGTTTGGCACTCTGTTCACCAAGCACCCATCTGACAGCATCTGCCACGTTACTCTTACCACTGCCATTTGGTCCAACGATAGCAGTGATTCCGTTATGGAATTCAAATACTAATTTATTGGCAAACGACTTAAAGCCATGTACCTCCAAACTTTTTAAATACATCCCTTACCTCATTTCTCCCGCAAAGCAAGAATTGCCTCATACGCTGCCGACTGCTCTGCTTTTTTCTTTGTTCTTCCTGTCCCGACCGCTATCTTTTTACCGTTGATCATCGCAGCAACCTCAAATGATTTACAGTGATCCGGTCCGGTTTCTTTCACCAGCTGATATGCCAATGCAAGATGTCTTCCTTGCACAATCTCCTGCAGGATCGTTTTGCTGTCATAAAACAACTTTTTGTTCTCGATATCACGCAGCACAAATGCCTCGACATACTCTTTTGCTCTGGCAAATCCTCCATCCAGATAAACAGCACCGATCGTAGCCTCCATGGCATCGGACAAAATAGAATCCCGCTCTCTGCCCCCGGTGCGATCCTCTCCTTTGCCCAAAAGCAGATAATCTCCCAAAGAAATATCTCGCGCACAAGCTGCTAGCGTCGGTTCACAGACATAACTTGCCCGTATCCTTGTAAGATCTCCCTCTGGTTTCTGCGGATTTTCCTTAAAAATATACTCGCTGGAGATCAACTCTAATACAGCGTCCCCCAAAAACTCCAAACGCTCATTGCATTTATATTTTTTCAGTCGTTTTTCATTTGAATACGAACTGTGTGTCAATGCCGTCACCAACAGATACGGATTTTCAAACGTGTATCCAATCTTTTTTTCAAACTCAATTATCTTTTCCTGTCTCACTGTTCATCATACTCCTTTTTATACAGGTATCATCACAAGATTGCACAGATCCTGTACCGTCTTCACCTGATACACCGCTTCTTCCTCTAAAATAACATCAAACGTGTCTTCCATTCCCATAATGATCTGAAAAACTTCCAGAGAATCCACTCCCAGATCCTCCACCAGCCGCGCTTTGGCATAAATCTGCTCCGAGTCTTTGCCCAGAACTTCTGCAATGATCATCTGCAGCTTTTCAAACTCCATAAGAAACACTCATTCCTTTCCCATCTCATACTATTCGCTAATCTTCCTGCTTTACTGCAAGATTCTCTTTGATCTTTTCATTGATCTGCTCTTCGGTAAACTGCACACACTGCAAAATGCCCATTTTGACATCTTTCGCATTGGAGCTGCCATGCGTTTTAACAACTAACCCTCTCAAGCCAAGCAATGGTGCTCCACCATGATCATCCGTGTTAAACTCTTTCATTGTCTTTTTCAATGCCGGCTTGATCAGCAATGCACCTATCTTACTGCGAAGTGTAGACATGAGCCCCCGCTTCACCTTAGAAAGCAGTGTCCCTGCCAATCCCTCGTATAATTTCAAAATAACATTACCAACAAATGCCTCACATACAATAACATCGGCATCACCCTTCGGAATGTCTCTTGCTTCAATACTTCCGGTAAAATTAATATCTTTACATTCTTTCAATAAAGGATATGTTTCTTTCACCAATTGGTTTCCTTTTTCTTCTTCTGCACCAATATTTACAATAGCAACTTTAGGATTGTCTACTCCAACAACGTGTTTCATATAAATGGATCCCATCTGTGCAAACTGCACCAAATGAGAAGCTCTGGCATCTACATTTGCTCCACAATCGATCAGCAATGCCGGTCCTTTGGCCGTTGGGATCAATGGCGCTAACGGTGCTCGCTCAATACCTTTGATCCTTCCAACGATCATCTGACCACCAACTAATATAGCACCGGTGCTTCCAGCTGATACAAATGCATCTGCCTCGCCTTTTTTAACGAGTTTCATGCCAACTACGATGGAAGAATCCTTCTTTTTGCGAACTGCCATCACCGGTGGCTCGTCAAATCCGATCACTTCCTCTGCATGAACGATCTCTATGCGCTCTTTATCATACGTATATTTTGCAAGCTGCTCCTTGATCGCATCTGTTCTACCTACCAATACGATAGAAATATTTGTATTTTCCTGCAATGCTTCTACGGCTCCCTGTACCGGAACCTCTGGTGCGTAATCACCACCCATCGCATCCACAACGATCTTAATCTTAGTCTCCATCTTTCTTCACCATGCCTTTCACTATCCACACTATAAGCGTTTATAAAAAAATGACTTAAAACTTGCAAATCCGATATTGCCGGGCGATATGATCTGTTCTGTACTTCCAACAAACAACAACCCGTCTTTTTTAAGGGATGCATTAAACTTTTGATATATCTCCTTTTTGGCTTCCTCCGTAAAATAAATCATCACATTACGGCAGACGATCATATCACATTCTTTTGGATATCTATCCTTCAGCAAATTATGTTGACAAAATTTGACACAACGCTTGATCTGATCACTGATCTGATAACTCCGGTCAGAAACCTGTGTAAAATATTTCGACACAAATTCTTTCGGTAGTCCTTTTAAGCTCTTTTCATCATAAATACCTATCTGCGCCTTTTCTAACACTTGTCTGTCAATATCCGTCGCATAAACATGGATCTTATCCAGCGGAATAAACTTTGCTAACAGCATAACAAGTGTGTACGGTTCATCTCCTGTCGAGCAGGCAGCACTCCATATATGCAGATCATTGCCAAAGCGCTCAAATAAATACGGAAGCATCTCATCCTCCAACAGCTTCCACTGCTCCGGATTGCGATAGAATTCAGATACATTAATGGTCAAGTATGCCACAAACTCATCCAATCTCACTTTATCTGTCTTTAGCAATCGGATATACTCCTCATATGATGTAATCTTGCACTTTGTGATCAACGCATCAATGCGTCGTTTCATCTGACGTTCTTTATAACAACTCAGGTCTATCTGGGTCAACCCGAATACCTGTTTCTTAAACAACTCATAATCGCCCATTTCTGACCTCCTTTACATACGCAAATTTCATTCCATACTTTTCGCACAAACGAAAACCCTATACGAAAAAAATCGCCAACCCGTACAAGTACGGATTGGCGAGCGATTACCTACTATTACTCTGCTGGCTCTTCAGCGACATCCTCTTCTTCATCCGCCTGTGAGTCATTCAATAAAGCCTTGATGCTCAGGCTGATCTTGTGATCTTCGCTATTGAAATCAACAACTTTAGCTTCCACTTCCTGACCAACTTTCAATACATCAGACGGCTTATCAACATGCTCCTTAGAAATCTGAGATACATGCAGTAATGCATCAACACCAGGCTCTAACTCAATGAATGCACCGAAATCAGCCATACGTGCGACTTTACCCTTCACAACAGAACCAACGCTATATTTTCCATCAGCATTTAACCATGGATTCTGATCCTCAAACTTCAGGCTCAATGCAATCTTATCGTCTTTGATGTCTTTAATAAGAACCTTAGTCTTGTCGCCAACGTTGAATACCTTTCTAGGATTTTCAACACGTCCCCAAGACATCTCAGAAATATGAAGAAGTCCGTCTGCTCCGCCAAGATCGATGAATGCACCGAAATCTGTCAAATTCTTAACAACACCTTCTACAGTATCGCCAACATGAATTCTTGCAAAAAGCTCTTCCTGTTTCTTCTTCTTCTCTGCAACCAAAAGCTGCTTTCTATCACCAATGATTCTTCTCTTCTTTGGATTAAACTCGCTGACAACAAACTCAATCTCCTGTCCTGCATACTTAGAAAGATCTTTCTCATAAGTATCAGATACAAGGCTGGCCGGGATAAAGATCTTAGTCTCATCAACGATGACACTCAAGCCACCTGTTAATACATTGACAACCTTAGCTTTAAGTACTTCTTTATTCTCAAATGCTTCACGAATGCGCTCATTACTCTTCTCCATAGCAAGGCGTTTGTATGTTAATAATACCTGTCCCTCACCATCATTCACCTTGAGTACCTTGGCGTTCATTTTGTCGCCTTCTTTCACAACATCTCTCAGATCAATGCCGGATTGATTACTGTACTCATTTCTGGTAATGATACCATCTGCTTTGTAGCCGATGTTAAGAACGATCTCATCTTCCTTAACGCTGATGACTGTCCCTTCTACAACCTCTCCATTGTGGATTGTTACTAATGATGTTTCTTCCAATAACTGTTCAAACTCATTATTCATTTCTGACATATGATTGAACCTCCTTAATAATAGTATTTGGGGTCGAGGCCCCTGCAGTAATACCCACGCTACGAAAAGATTGAAATTGCTTCAAATCCAAGTCATCAA
>ERZ779892.907-NODE-907-length-30103-cov-3.441494_pt1 | contig 30103 bp, 12 predicted proteins | sample MGYA00511552_ERZ779892 | MGnify/ENA primary metagenome ERZ779892 (study PRJEB29588, sample SAMEA2154561) | human gut metagenome | biome: human gut; feature: human-associated habitat; material: faeces | place: Denmark | collected 2008/2010 ... | reverse complement strand
CACCTACGCCGGGCACTAAAAGGAAGTGGTTGGGAACAATCTTACGAATATCTTCAAAAGCACGTCCTTGAGTAGCGCCGACTACGTACATCATACGTTCGTCATTTGCCCATTCCTGCGATTTGCGTAGTACTTTTTCGAAAAGACGTTCGCCGTTTGCATCTTCTGTCAACTGGAAGTCGTGGGAACCTTTATTAGAAGTCAGTGCCAGTAAGATCACCCATTTGCCTTCGTAAGTAAGGAACGGAGTTACGCTGTCTTCACCCATATAAGGAGCTACAGTGACGGAATCTATCTCCAGCTCTTCGAAGAAAGTACGGGCATACATGGCAGAAGTGTTTCCGATGTCGCCACGTTTGGCGTCGGCAATAATAAACTGGTCGGGATAGTTTTCCTTGATGTATTTTACTGTTTTCTCAAATGCGATCCAGCCCTTCACGCCCATACTTTCGTAAAAAGCGAGATTAGGTTTGTAAGCGATACACAGATCGGCTGTTGCGTCGATAATCGCTTTGTTGAATGCGAAGATCGGATCTTCTTCTTTCAACAGGTGTTCGGGAATCTTCTTGATGTCGGTATCAAGCCCTACGCAAAGGTATGATTTCTTGCGTTTTATGTTTTCAAATAGCTGTTGTTTATTCATGTCTATACTATAATTTTTAGAGTTCACTTTCTTTCAGGCGTTCCGCATTTTCTGCCACGATCAGGTGATCGATACAATCTTGAATATCTCCGTCCATAAAAGCGGCAAGATTATAGATGGTATAGTTGATACGATGATCGGTGATACGTCCTTGAGGGTAGTTGTATGTCCGGATTTTAGCCGATCGGTCGCCGGTAGATACCATTGTCTTACGTTTGGAAGCTATGTCGTCTATGTACTTCTGATGTTCCTTGTCGTAGATAAAGGTACGGAGTCGTGCCAGGGCGCGTTCCTTGTTCTTCGGTTGGTCACGGGTTTCTGTACATTCAATCAGGATTTCTTCTGCAACGCCTGTATTCGGGTTCTTCCAGATATAACGCAAGCGTACACCGGATTCTACCTTATTAACGTTCTGTCCGCCTGCACCGCCACTTCGGAAGGTATCCCATTTGATTTCTCCTTCATTGATGACTACGTCAAATTCTTCGGCTTCGGGGAGTACGGCCACCGAAGCGGCGGAAGTATGCACACGTCCTTGTGTCTCTGTGGCAGGAACACGTTGTACGCGGGGTACACCCGATTCATATTTCAATATTCCGTAGACGTTATCTCCTGTGACGCTGCAAACAATTTCTTTGTATCCTCCGGCTGTTCCTTCATTTGCATTGGATACTTCCATTTTCCAGCCTTTGGTTTCACAGAACTTGGCATACATACGGAAAAGGTCGCCGGCAAAGATTGCGGCTTCGTCTCCTCCTGCACCACCACGGATTTCGAGGATGGCGTTCTTGCTGTCTTGCGGATCGGCAGGAACAAGCATCAGTTTGATTTCTTCTTCTAATGCCGGAAGACGTTCCTGACTGTTGTCCATCTCCTCTTTTGCCATTTCACGCATGTCGGCGTCCGACTCATTTGAAAGGATGTTTTTGGCTTCTTCGATATTGCCCAGCAGTTGGATATATTCTTTGCGGGCTTTCATGATATCGCCCAAGTCCTTATATTCTTTAGTCAGCTTTACGTAGCGTTTTTGGTCGCTGATTACATTCGGGTCGGTAATCAAAGTGCCCACCTCCTCGTAGCGGCTTACCAGCCCCTCCAATTTGTCTAATATAGAATTGTTTTCTGCCATAATATCAAGTTTCCGGCTGCAAAGATACGGAGAAAAAATGAAAGGACGTAAAAGGCCGCGACAATATAATAGGAGGACGAAGCCGAAAAGGATTTTATAACGAATTGATTTCTTCCGTGCTCAAGCCGGTGATGTCGGCAATATCGTCGATGGGGTATCCTTTGGTTTTCATGCGTCGTGCATTCTTAAGGCGTTCATTCATTTCCCCTTCGTTTTTACCTTGTTCGATACCTTTGGCTATTCCTTTGGCCATTCCTTGTTCTATTCCTTTAACCATTCCTTGCCGCATTCCCAGTTCCAATCCTTCTTGCTTGGCGAAGTCGAGCACGGCAAGGTGGTCGCGGTACACTTTGATGCTTTCGTCATATTTCATGCGATCCTCTTTGCTGAGCGAGGCGATGTCTACGATTTGTTCCAGTTTTTCAAACACCGATTTACGGGCTTTGAATGGGAGTCTTTGAAATGTTTCCATATTTTTCAGTACATAAATCCAACGTTCAAAATCAGTTTGGCATTCATCTTCTTCCTTGGTGAAGCAGGGAAGCTGCAGGAAAATGAAACGGAGCTTGTCGGAGAACACTTCGTTTGTGTCCCGGTCGGACAAGACGATGTCCGTGCGGAATTTGCCGGGTGAGTGGGACAGGTGGAAATTCATGAAGAAGATGCCATACACGGCTTTCAGGTTGAATTTCCATTCGGCACCCCGTTCCCCTTGCCGGGCGATGGCCCGCGAGAGGTAGTACAAAGCCCGTTCACGGAAAAAGGTCTGTTCACGGTTTTGCATTTCCACGATGAACTGTTCACCGTCCTCATTCGTACAATATATGTCATAGATGACACCCCGGTCGCCGGAAAAGTCCGGCAACAGGTCTTTGTCCAAGAATGTGATGTCCGTTATCCGCTTTTCTCCTACTAACAAGTCGTTCAGGAAGTCTATCAACAATTCTTTGTGGATAGCTTGCCCGAAGATGCGCTTAAAACCGACATCGGTAAAGGGATTGATGAATCTTGCCATATTTCTCGCTTTTGACAGTAATCAAGGCAAAGTTACAAAAAAGAATTGAAAACCAAGGGGATGTTGGTCTTTTTGTGAAGGCGTGAAGGGGAATGTTCCACTTTGTCAATTTGACAATTCCGGATGTGCATGGCTGCGTTTTTTGTCCGTGTCGTGGCGGTAGGTGAGAAATGCGGGATTCTCGCGAAGTCCATGTCGGACAAAATGTAATGTGGAGGAGCTTTCTGGCTTTCTTCTTGTCGGTCAAACGGTATTTTCTGCGCATGGCCTTTGGGACGGAGTAAGCGTGAGGAGGGTGGAAGTGTACGGAATGACAGCCGGATTTTGTCCGTCGGGAGTGTCCAAATAGATTTTCCGGTGCGGTTTTCAGGTGTTCGGATGGAGGATTTCAGTTCGTTTCCGGGACGTTTTGCGGAGAAAGTCGGCACGACATGCGGAGAAAAAAAGTGTTTCTTCTTGAGATTGAAAAATTATTCTCTTGAAGGTGAAGCCCCGATAAGGGTATTTTGGCGTTAAAATCCCTATAAAACTTTAATTTGCATTAACGAAAACGGTTCCCGTTTGTGCTTTTCTTCAAAAATAGCCTTGCGAAAAACAAGAAAAAACTGACTTTATGGTAGCTTTTGGACATGGAATGAGGCTTTTTGTCAACGCCTTGGGTCGGAGGATAAAAAACGAGAGGGGGCAAACGCCCGCAGGCCGGACTGCCCCCTCTCTTCCGAAACATGGGTTTATCGTAACATCAGTTTTTGTGTCTTGCGTCCGGCTTGCAGGATGTAGACGCCCCGGAGGCCGGAAGTGGAAATTTGCGTGTCGCCCGAGGCTTCGCTCTGGTGGAGCAACGTGCCTTGCAGGTTGTAAAGTCGCAAGGTCGTGGTGGAGCGTATGCCTTCGATGCGGATGATGCCGCCGTATGAGTCGGCTTGTCCGTCCAGACCGATGACGAAGCAGTTGGAAAGCGATGCGATTTGGTGATTGTTGCCGATTCCGGTCATGGGACTACCTGCCGGAATGATGTATTTGAAGTGATCAAGAAGTCCGAATATTTCTTCTGCTTTGAGCGGATTCTCATATTTATTCTCGATGCGGGCGATTTCGTTCGCGATACGCCAGTGCATGTCTTCGGGCGATACTTCATAAATATGACCGTATGAGTCCTTCATGGAGTACTTGTTCACCCAAACCCTTGCGGCCAGTTCGTCCCCCTTGAAATATTGAAGGGCTGCCTCAAAGGCTTCGTCATAACTGTAAGTCTTCTCTTTCACGACTGTTTGAATTTAAATGGTTTACTTTAGGATTCCGTTATCAGATTTTGTAGAAGCAATAGCGGTCAATCCGGAAGGATGTTGCAAAACTACACATGTTTTCTGATATGACCAAAAGAAAAACTTAAAATCTTGTCTTTTCATGCAAAGTTTTCCATTCTTGTGTGTTATTCACCTGATTATAAGTATTATGTGTTTTTGGCGAATCGGAAAAGTTATCCGAAAATGAAAATCTTATGAAATAAAAACCTTTGAAATCTAATCTATTATGAATCATTTTGTGTATCTTTGCCCGAAGTAAAAAACGAATGAATCATGGAAACAGTAAAGAACCGTAGAAGTATTCGGAAGTATGCCGGAAAACCGGTGGATGAGGAGTTGTTACGCCGTCTTTTGGAGGTGTCGGAAAGGACACAGACCATGGGGAACATGCAGCTCTACAGCGTGGTGGTGACGCGTAGCGAAGAGATGAAAAAACGTTTGGCGCCGGTGCATTTCAATCAGCCTATGGTGACTCAGGCGCCTGTGATCCTGACGATATGTGCGGATTTCAACCGTACGGTCAAATGGGCGGAGCAGCGCAAGGCGCATCCCGGATATGACAATTTTCTTTCATTTTTGAATGCCGCCACGGATGCGCTGTTGTTTACACAGACGTTTTGCAATCTGGCCGAGGCGGAAGGGCTGGGGATTTGTTATTTAGGTACGACTTTATATATGCCGTCCCAAATTATCGACATTTTGCAGTTGCCCCGCTTGGTGATGCCGGTGGCGACACTCACCGTCGGATGGCCCGATGAACATCCCGAGCAGACCGACCGTCTGCCTTTGGAGGCTGTGGTACATGAAGAGACCTATCACGACTATATCCCCGAAACTATCGACCGATATTACGGGCCGAAAGAACAATTACCAGAGAACAGGCATTTTGTGGAAATCAACCACAAGGAGACGCTGGCTCAAATCTTCACGGATATCCGTTACACCCGTAAGGATAACGAAGCTATGAGCCGGGGCATGTTGGAGGCTTTGAAACGTCAGGGGTTTTTAGACTGACGGGCGCAGGCATGCGTCGCAAGGGCGTGCCTTTTACTTTGTGTTAAATAAACTTAACGGGGGGGGTAAAAAAGCTTTGCCTCCCTTTTTGTTTTGTCGGAGTTTCAGTATTTTTGAAGCCGTATAAAACCAACTTTAAAAAAATAAGTGTATGAAGAAGATCTTACTTTTATTGTGCTTGTTCTTAGGCATGCAGACTTATGCCCAAGACGAGGTGAGAGAGTTGACTACGGTGATAAAGGTCACCCCGTCGTCTTCCGAGCGTTTCGACGTGGCGCAGTTGCAACTTGAACTCAACGGGCAGGGGATGCCTGAGAATGGGTTTGTTTGGGATGCAACTTCCAGTAGTTTCAAGGGCAAGTTGTCTTATAACCCTTACGAGGATAACTTCATCCGGCTTTACATGCCGGACCAGTCGATTTCTTACGAAGGGCCGATACTTTTTGATTTCGGCAACCCGGAAATTACGACGGTGGAAGTGAATGCGGATTTCTCTCCTTATCATTATGTGAGTTTCACGTCGGGCAGTCCGGAGGATTACAATGTAGAGTTGGATTATATAGGACTTTCCGATGGCAGCAGTTGGAATAGCTCTTATCCCGGTGTGCAGATTCGGCAGATGGATGACGGCGAATATCTGCGTACAGGTGAGTACATTTATGAACTGTCTGCGTTTACGCCCGAAGGAATCAGCGTAGATGTGAAAAACGGTAACGTGACCGTAGAGGATGAAGATGTAGCTGTGACTACGGCGGAGAAATTGGATGATATGACACTGGTCACTTTTCAGGTCAAAGATGCTGAGGGGAAACCGGGCGAGGCCGAGGTCATTCTTCTCCAAGCGAATTTAGATTTGTCTACCGATGAACAGGGGAGCGTGCAGGGATATCTTCAGCCCGGTACATATTACTATTATCCTGAGATGGAAGGCAACTATTTGGCTTCGCCTGCGACGGATTTGGCTACTTTTACGGCTTCAGGGAAAACTACCACTGTGGATTATTCTTTCCAAGACAAAGGGTATAAACCCGTGACGTTCCGTACGGAGGGCGATGTGCAAAGCGGTAGCTTGATAATTTCGCCTGTGGGTATGGAGTATAATGAATTTTATGTGAATAATATAGACTTCCCTTATTCCGTTTACATGGTAGATGGCTTGTATAAGTATGTAGTGGAGCCCGGCTACAATGCTAATACGAATTTCGAAACGGCTCACGGGCTTGTGAATACGGCAGAAAACCGTGACGTGGTTTGCGCTTTCCATTCCTCCGATTATGGGACGATGCGTTTCAAGTTGAAAGGGGCGGAAGAAGGTTATGCCTATACGATTTATGCCATGAGCGGACAAGAAAGTCGGGCTACTGATTTCATGTCGGTTACAGGTGCTGATGGCGTTTCCGGTACATGGGAGGCCGAGTTGGGTTTGAAAACCGGAGCATACACTTATGCGTTGGAAAGGCAGGATTATGCCACGCAGCAAGTAGACTTCCTGACACTCGGTGCGTTTGATATGGAGGAGCAGCAGGAGGTTGAGATAGATTTGTCAAAGACGGAGAGTGTGCCGGTCGAAGTCTCCGTGGCGAACTTGCCGGACTTCATGGAAGGGCGGTCGTTCACGTGCGAGGTCAGTACGTCCCGGGGTGAAAGGCTGTGGCAGTTCCGCATTGAAAGCGGAGAGACGAAGTTCCAGACCCGTTTGCCGGAAGGGGAATATGTTTTCAACTGGAACAGTTATTCCTCTTATTCGGGAGAAGATGGCATAGAGCTTGATTACGTGGCGCATGAGACCGTAGAAGGTGCATCGGACAAGGTGGTATTGGACTTCAGTCGTTTGGCATATGCCCGTGTGAAGACCGTTGTGCCCGACGGGTTGGAGGCGGATTATTGCAATGTGTCCACCGGAGGGGATTTCATCACTGAGATAGAATTCGAGGGCAGTAGTACGGCGACTTATGTCATACTCGACCCCGGTCAATATGACATACAGGCCACGGCTTCGGATTACGAAGGGGTTGATGTGCATGTATCCGATTTGCAGGCTGTGACATTGGAGGCAGGCCGTTTGACTGACGTGGAACTCAACATAGACCGCAAGCAGGAGGGTATCTTGGTTGAACTGGAAGTAGAGAACGTAAAAGGGCACAATCTGGCAGGGGCTACCGTGACGCTGAATGGTAAAGTGTACCGGACGAATGCTTCTGGTTATCTGACTTTGGCCGATGTGCGTGGTGACGAAATCCGTATGAAAGTGGAAGCTGAAGGCTACTTGCCTTTTGAAAAGGTGTATGCCGTGAGTGACATTTACCGTTATGTCGGAGAAACTTATATGAATGTGGTGCTTATGCCTAAGGGTGGTTCTTCTGTTTCAGCGGTCGAGACCGATGGTCCGTTAAGTGTGGAACGCACGGTCGTGGATGGTCGTATTGTCATTTCCAATGCCACGGATAAAGTCTGGAACGTGCGCTTGGTGTCATTGTCGGGAGCCGTCGTGGCACAGGACGAAGTGCCTGCGGGGACAACCGAATTGCAAGTGGGGCACTTGCGTAAAGGTATGTATCTCTTGAATTTGTATCGCGACGGAATACAGAAGACCATCAAGGTCATTAAGAAATAAGGCTCGGATATGGGGTCGGCTAAAAAAGATGTGACGCATGCAGGAAAAACCTTCGCATGCGTCACTTTTTTTAAGTATCAGAGGTTTTCTCTTCTTACTTAATCAGGCGGATGATGGCTACACAATTCCATTGCGTGTCCGTAGTGTCGTCATAGGGTTGCCGTGCTGTGCCGATAGCCTTGGTCTCTATGCGCGAAGCATCGGCCTTGTAAGTGTCTACCAGTTGTTTGCGTACATATTCCGCACGTTGCTGTGCCAACTTGTGGTTGTAGTCTTCCGATCCGGAAGTGGCATCGGCGTAACCTTCGATGCGGACAACGGCCTTCGGATGTTCACGCAGATAGCGTGCCACTTCGTAGATTTGCGTTTCCTGCCCCTTGTATGCCATTGAGCGGTTCACGGCAAACCGGACGGATGCCATAACCACACCGAGAATGTTCCTGTGGTCAGGTACAAACTCTATCACTTTGTCACGTCCCGGCACTTCGCGCACGAATACCGTATCCGTGCGGTAGCGGAAGGTCTCTACCGGAACTTTCACCGTCGGCTTGCGGAAGGCACGTCTGCCCGGATAGAAACTCACGCCCACCTGTACGGCCATGGAGGTCATGTATCGGTCGGTCACGGGGTTGACATAATTGTCCGTCCATCCGGCGGTCACGTCCAGGTTCACGTCCACCATGCGGTGCACGGCAAAACGGTTACGCACGCCGGCGTGTCCGGTAAAGAGGTTTTCCTTGGTGGAACCGCGGTAGGCAAACATGTGTGCATACCCGATACCGATATAGGGCACCAAATCGTAGGGCGCTCCCTTGCGTTCCCGTCCGGCAATCAGATTCAGCAGGCTGAACCGGATGTCGGCGTTCAGTCCCATATAGCGCAGGTAGTAACGGAACGAGCCGTCATAACCCACATCCACCCGGTTGAGCGGCGAGAAAGGATCGTAGGCGCCACCCGGTCGGAAGCCGTTGAAACTATAACCCTCGGCGGCGAAATGTATGCCCCAAAAAGGGTTGAACCACTTGCCCACACCCAATGAGAAAGAGGGGGTGATTTGCTTGCCGAAGGCTATATCCTTCCAGCCCGGAGCGAAGAGCGTCTGCACGCCGCCTCCGACATCGATATAAAGATTACTGCCGAAATCTTCCCAAACAGACGGCTCGTGTGTCTGGGCTGTAACCGTAGCTCCCGACAGGAGAAGCAAGGCACTTGGTAAAAAATGTTTTATATTCATGCTTTCTTCTTTTTATTCGATGACTTGCAATGTGATGCCCATAGGCTGGCTGCCGATGGCGCCTCCGGCCTCAAAATCGAACACTTTGTTGCAGGTAAACATATAGCGGTTGCCCGGATGATAGTATTTCAGGACAAACTCTTCGTTGACTCCCAATGTTCCGACCACTTGCATGTCGTATATCAGCTGTCCGTCATACAGTTCGGCTTTGGCCACGCCGCGGCACTCATCGCCCACAAAGGCTGCCAGCAGGTCGCCTTCGGCCAGCGTGGTGTTGATGGCCTCATAGTGTTCCACGGCAAATACGGCGCGCATGTTGACGAGCTTGAAGGCCGTTTCGAGCGGCAGCGTCTGATAGTCGGTCGTATTGCCCCAGGTGCCGGCATCGGCATAGGTCACACAGTCGGGGGTGGCAAACACATGCTTCAGCGAGTCGCTGTAAAAGCGGAAAGACACCTTGTCGCCCTTGCGTCCTTTCATCTTCAGCATGTAGTTTTCTTGCAGACGGTCCTGTACGATGCTGCACGGGTATCCGTTGACAAAAGCCGCCATGTCGTCACCCTCGCGCATATAGGGGCGCAAGGTTTCGGGCAGACGTACATAGAGATCCATGAAGCCGTGTTCGTCCAGATTGATGTTCAGCGTCTGCTTGCCGGTATGCTGCATGTAGAACGGCACTTCATAGGTATAGACGTCCTTGAGTGTAGCGGTGTAATATTTGAACGCAAACTGTTCCGACACGTTACGTCCCCACATACGGAAACGGAACACAAAGTTGCCGTTGTCATCGGTTTCGGCTGTGCCCATGCCGCGACACTCGTCGCCTACGAAAGCGGCCACCATATCGCCGTCGGCCACGGTTGCATCGTCAAAACTACTCAGGTCTACACTCACCTCCACATCCATGTAATAGGGGAGTTCACCCTGTGAATTCCAGGTCATCTCGGTAGGCGTGTCCACGCTTCCCATCGTGATGTCCGCCTCGAAGGGAACACGTTCGGAGGCGATGAAAATCTCCTGCTTTCGTGCACTGTAATAGCGGAATTCCACTTCGCGCACTTCGCTCTGGTCGGCTTTCACCTGCAACAGGTAGAGGGTCTCGCCGTCGGCTCCCTCTATCTGTTCCGCCACGCCGCGGCATTCCGTGCCGATAAAAGCGGCCAGTTGGTCATCGGCCGTGATGTCGGGACGGATGTAGTCCGATGTTCGGATAATGGCCGTCATGCTGGCAGGGTAGACGTGCATGTCGGGGTTCTTCCATCTAGGTGCAGCCATCGGTGCGGCCTGTGTAGGTTGCCAGTCGGGCGTTTCCACTCCTCCGCCAAAGGCCACTGTCCAGTAGGTGGGGGGCAGGGCTATTTCCGGACGCGCCGTTGCCGCCCATTCCGGATAGTCGAATTTGGTGTATTCCGGCACGCTTGCATGGTCGTCCTCTTCCGTACAGGCCGTGAGGAACAACGGGGCAGCCAATGCCAGCCACATATATTTCATTTGCATATATTTCATAATTGTTCTTTAATTAAGATGCCGAATGTAAAGCTGCCTGGAGCGGACAGGAGGCCCGGCTCCGGCTGCTTTTTCACTCTTGAAACTTATCTTTTCACTTTGATGACTTTGTAAACATTGTCCTTGCCGTTCACACAGATATTGACCATATAGACACCCGGAGAGAGGTTGAGGGCGTCGGTATAGTGGATGTCCACCTGTCCGCCTTCGTTGCAATCCGTCAAGAGAGCCATCTTGGCACCCTTGGCATCGGTGATGGTTACGGTTACCTTGTCGGCTGCATCCACCTGCTTGCGGATAAACAGTTCATTGTAGAACGGAGACGGATAAACGGCGCGGTCGTAGCGGCTGTCGAAGGAAATCACCATCGGGTTGTCGTATGTTCCTTCTACGGCATCGGCGTTGAAACTGCCGGCATCCGTTGCCGAAGCTACGATTTCACCCCGGCGTTCCACTGTCATGTCGATGCTTCCGGACTGTTCTCCGGCTACGGACAGGAAGAAGAGAGGCTCATCGTTTCCTCCCTGGCAAATCACCGGAGATTCTCCGCGGAGTTCACCGTTGATATAAGCGCGGAGCACATCACCCTCGGCCAGTTCTACACCCTCTACGGTTGCCACCATAGACATGGTACGTGCATAGTTGGTGTTTTCCACACCGTGGTTTTCCATCGTTTCGTCGGCTGCGTTACGTTTGGTTGTCACTTTGGCCTTACGATTTTCAGTAGACGGATAGCGCAGGGTTGCTGTCGTCGTGCCGGTGCGCTGTAACATATATCCGCGTCCCGGCTGCATGTAGGTCAGACTACCAATCCAGCCCAGGTTGCCGTTCCACATTGCGAATGCGCTCTGGCTCTTCACCACGTCGCCCATTTCGGCCTCATAGCCTGCCAATGCTTCTGTCAGCGGCAGGTTCTCCTGTGACAGATACGGGATGTAGTTCCATACGGCTATGCCCTGTTCGTTCACACTGCGGATGTCGAGGATATGGTTGGCCGGGTTCACTGGACTACCGATAACACTCAGGGTCTGCGGATAAGAAGAGCGTATCATGAACATACCTTCGTTGTCTAAGGAGTTGAGTGAACCAACCCAACCGGTCTGTGCGCCGTAGGTGGCCACACCGCCGTCTTCGCGTTTCACTTCGTCGCCCGACAGCCATGCGTTGTTCTTCAATACCTGTGACAGGTCGTTCATGTCTTCGTCCATGACATTGAATGAAGTCCATGTCCATCCGTTGTTCAATGCCACATCCAACTGCACCTTGTCGAGGTTGGAGAATACTACCGGTACTTTGGGCGAGCCTACGATGCTGTTGGCCTTGAATGCCACAGGCGTCTCAGGTTCTACGATATATATCTTTCCGGTAGAAGCGTCCCACATCTTGAATTCGAGTTTGTTGTGAGATCCGGTATTGCCGTACACGGTAAGCAGGGCATAATACATGTCGTTCACTTTGATATATTCGTTGGTGGCCACACCTACGCATACATCGTCCTCGAATGCTGCCAGCATGTCTTCGGTGTCGTTGGAGAAACGTCCGTTGATTTTCATTTGCCCATAAACGCTCATGTTGAACTTGTAGTCCGCCGGGTTCACCGTCCAGTCCGGACGCTTGCCGTTCACTTTCAGGGTGACGTTCAGCGGTTCGGAAATGCCGTCGCTATTGGTCAGATAGAACACTTCGTTATACGTTCCGATGTTCACGCTTTCGTCCACCGTAAATGTGATGTGGGCAGTCTGTGTGGCGGCCAGTGTTCCGGTCGGGGCACTTACGTCAATCCATGACGGATAGCCGGTGATGCTGTAATCTTCCGTCTTGCCGCCCTTGTTCGTGATGTCTACCGTGAAGGTCATCGGTTCGTCTACGTTCTTTTGCAGGTTCTGCTCGTCTTCGACCCACTTCAACTGGTTGCGGTCAATATAGGCCGTCCAGGTGATACCTGATTGTGTGCTATTGCCGTTCAGGTCGCGTACTCCGGATACGGTGAAGGTCACCGTGGTGTTTTCTATCCGTGCCGGTTCTTCCTTGAGGGTGATGATGAGGGCATCATTGTTCACTACATAGTCGAAATCCAGGTCGGTCACACCGCCCTTGTCCTTGACCGGAGCAACCTGCGAAGTCATGAAAGCATTTTCCACAATCTCGCGGTTTTCGCTTTCGATGCTTGCAATTTCCATTCCGCCGATTACGGCAATGGCATCGGGTACATGGGTAGTAGAGAGTTCCTGTACCTTGGCATCTTCCAATGAGAAGCGTACCACCGGGAGGTTCTCGGATGTTACCGTATGTTTTTCAAACGGGTAATAACCCATCAGTCCCATTTCCTTGCCGTCGAGCTTGCGGTTCATGCCGGTAGCCACTGCTTTTTCGTTCTTGTAGAGGTTCCAGAAGCGGACGTCGTCCAGACTACCGTTCCAATACTTCTCTACATTGACATTCGTACCGTTTTCAGCCACTGGTGTCACACCTGTGTAGATATATCCGGCAGCAATCTGTCCGTATTCGGTAGCAGGAGCATAAATGTTCAGCATACCGTCCGTGTAGAGCTGTATGCGGTCGGTCATGCGGTTGGCCGATACCGCCACATGGTGCCAGTTGTTGTCTAGCCAGTCGCCGCTGGCTTTCAGGGTCTGTCCGTTATTGCGGTAAGTCAGTTCGCCGTTTTCAAAGCCCAAGAAGAAGAGGTTCTCCGAACCGCCCCAGTCCGTACCGTCGGCACGTCCGCTGGCCAGTAGGGTAGCATCGCGGTTGCCCTTGTCGCCCTTGAACCACAATTCGATGGTATAGTCGGTTTCCTTGTCCGCCACTACGGAACTTCCGGAGTTCAGTTTCAGGTAAGAGTTCGTACCGTTCAACATCAGTCCGCGTCCTTCGGGCAACAGCCATGTGCCACCGTTCATTTTCAGGTTCAGTCCGCGTGCCTTGTCTTTCAGAATATTGCCTCCGGCTTCATCCATCGGATAGTAGGACAGCAGTCCAGTTTCGTTGCCGCTCAGCAACAGGTTGCTCTGTGTCTGCAACTGTCCGTTGGTGCGGGCTTCGGTCCATACGCGTACATTATGTATCTGTCCTCTCAGTCCTTCCGCCATGTTATAGGCAGCAGATTCTGCGTGTACCGGTACATTGTCGCGTTCCAGACAAGCCGTGAAATTGTAGTACAGCGTCAGCTTACCTTCGGTTTCACAATCTTCGTTCTGGTCGAGTACCAGCGCTACGTGGTTCCAGTTGTCGGTATAGTTTTCATGTTCCACCGATTCGGAAGTATAGGTCGTTCCATTTACGGTAGCCGTCATACGGTGGTCTTTGGTCATACCGAAGCTCAAGGCTTCGTCGCCCGTGCCATGACGGAAGATAACCGCATCCTGGGCTTCGGGCACGTTAATCCATGCCTCTATTGTGATGTCCTTGCCACGGAAGCTGCGCTCCAGTTCGCTGCTGAACGAGTCGCCTCCGTCGGTTTCTACGGCTACGGTATGTGCCGTTTGCGTACCGTTTCTGATACCGGTTACTTCAAAGTTGTTTTCGCTCAGATAACCGGCGGCAATCGCTTCGTTGAATGTAATCTTGACATCATCGTTGATGGTCAGGATACCGTTGGCCGGTTGCGGAGTTCCGAACAGGCATGGGCGGTACATGTCTTTCACCCCCGAACGGACTTCGGAGAAATTCTCCACTTCCGTATTGTTGATGTTACATACCGTTACGGCGCAAAGGTCGTAAGACTGGTCGGGCATGTCGTCCAAGAACCACTTGTAGCGGATGGTTCCGCGGTCTTCGGCCTTAATCATCTCGGCGTTCAGTCCGGCTTTGACAGCCTCGTCATAGTATTCCTGATTGTTGAAGTAGTTCATCAGCGTCACCCAGTTTTCGTCCGAAGCACTGCTCGGCTTATACATCAGGCGGATGCTCTTGAAGTTGTCGTAATTCACATTAAAGTCTGTGATTTCCACATTCATGTAATGTACCGTCTGGTCGTTTTTATCCTTTTCGGTAGGCAACTCGGTGTTGTATGTCCAGTTGTTGCCCGGTGTCTTCACTGTCACGTCCGAACAAGCTGGAGTGAAGTGTACGCTGAAAGTTACGGTGTCGGCCACAGCCGGGAAGTTGGCTGTCGGGTCGCCTTGGCATTGTGATGCCAATACCAGTTGCAGGTCGTCGTAGTTCAGACCCGGTCCTTTGGTCACTTCCAATATCTTGGTCAGTGTCTGTCCAGCGGGAACCAGAATGGTACGTCCGTTGCCGATGGCGCCTCCGTCCATCTTCAGGCCTGCGCCCAACTGGTTGGCTTGGTCGTCTACGATGAGGTTGAACCAGGCATCCTCGTTGATGGCCGAGTTGTTGCGCAAGTAAAGCGTCACGTAAGCCGGTTCGCCGCTGGGTACATTCTCGATAAATGCATTTTCCACGGCAATTTCCGGTATTTCCACTTGCAGTGTTTTTTCACTGATGACCGTTCCGGGCTTGTAATATTGGGTCACGATTTCGTCTTCATACGGGCAGGAGGTGGCTCCAGCACGTGTGCGGAAGATGAAAGTAGACAAGTTCAGGTCTTTGGAATCGATGTCACCGGTTCCTACATCTTCATTTTTACCGCCTGGTTCCTGATATACGTCTACCGAGAGATAGTCGTTGCCGCTGTCGGCCAGTACGAAACCTACCATGGTAGCGGCTTCTTCCTCGCTCGAACTTTCTTCTCCTTGCGTAGTGCTCAGACTTTCGTCGATTTCCAACACGAAACCGGTACCCAATGCGTCAAATTCCACGTCGGTGGCAAATCCACCGCCGATGACCACAGAGAAGCTGTTAGTCGTGTTGGTCACGTTGGAATAGCCGCGGCTGTATTCCACAGAGGCACCGGCCTGCATAGAGAAGTTTTGGATCAGTTCGCCGTCTTCAATGGCCTGCACTTTGGCGCGCTCGTTGTCTTCCAGACGGGCAATCCAATTGTCCATAGATTGGTTCAGCGTGTGGATGGTGTCCGAACGCTGTCCGTATTCTGCCGGGAAATAGATTTTGTAGCTCGGTCCGTCGAAGAGAGTTCCTCCATTCTTATAATAGTCGGGGGCATCTTCGAACACTTTGTCGGCATTGCTGCGACCGTAGTTTTCATTATCAGGACTCAGCAAAGATACATAGATAGGTTTGCCGGTGGCGTTGGCTTCGGCCTGGAAGCGGGATTCCGACATTTCGTCTTTACTGTGGAGGAAGCTGTTACGCAATGTCTCCAGTTCCGGAATCAATCTCGATTCGATGTGATATTGCGGATAGGCAAACAGCGTGGCAAAAGAGGTTCCGGCTTCCAAAGAAGTGGTTTTCACCAATGCGTAACCGGTGCCTTCTATATCTACAATATCATATGGTTCATACTTGCTGGTTTGCTCCGCAGCTTCAAGTTGTCCTTTGTCTACCAATGTGATGGCATCGGCAGAACCATAAGAAAGGTTGGTGCTATAACCCAAGAACACGTCGCCCATGGCGCCTACATAGTCTTCGTCATCGCTGGTGCTGAACTGTGTAGTAGTGGTGGTTACGGAAGTCTTGGTGTTCGAGTCGCTCCACTCTTCGGAGTGCTGTATGCTCACTTCGCCCGAGTTGGTCTGCTCTATGGACTGTATCGTACCCACACCGACACCGGTAAAGGTCACCAGTTCATAACCCACATTCGTAGTCATGGTTTCTTCACCTTCTTGTGTCAGCGTACCGTTGTAGGTGGTGCTTTCCGTAAAGGTGGTTCCCTTTTCCAGATAAGAGTAGGAGTTGCTGCCCGGGGGGTCGCGGAGTACGGCCAACAGTTTGTCCGGTCCGGCTGTCACGAAGTTGCTGCCCTTGCTGACAGAACCCTTCATGATGACCTTATTGCTCTTCTCGTCGAACGGACTGGTCCAGTTGATGGACGTGGCATTGTCCTGGTTGCCCACCGTGGCCTTTACGTTGATGTTGGCGCTGGCAGTGGTCAAATCCACCTTAGAGGCCACGAACGACCAGTAAGCCACACCCGTAGAGTCGGCCACCACGCTTTCCACGTTGTTGGAACTGTTCATCGTGGTCTGGAATGACACTACGGCATCCGTGCTGCTCACCTTGTCGGATATTTTGCCTGAAGCGACCTTTCCGCTGGCATCAAAATACGGATATTCTTCATATACGGAAGCCTTCAGCCGATATTTGTTGCCTTGGCTGAATACGGGAAGTCCCAATTTATAAGATATTTCCTTGGTGGTTTCGTCTTCTTCATACAACTTCAGCTTGGACGTTTGTGAACCGTCGCCGACATGTTCCAGATAAGAAATCTCGGCGTCACCGAAATAGGGCACGGTGGCGGTCATTCCGCTGGTCTGTTCCACGCTGACCACCGGTTTCACGCGGGCGATGAACAACTGCTTCTTGTTGTAATCGACCGTGTCGGAATAGCTGCGTTTGTCCCATTTGTTGTTGACCAGAATGGAGTCGATGTATTCGTGCACTTCTTTCTGCGGCACGAAGGCGTCGGACAAGCTCAGCTTGCTGTTGTTGCCGGAGATGTTGCTGTAATAGTCGCCGGGAACGGAAACCTTCACGGCAAAGTCGAGCGGAGGCAGGTCGGCGATGAACTCACCCGTTTCTGCATTCGGGCGGATGGTCACCACATTGCTTTCCGGACGGAATTCCACTTGGCTTTTCTTCACGTCTTCCGGGCGGTAGCCTTCGTCTTTCATCTTGCCGGAAACCAGATGTTCCTTGGTCTCCGTAATCGCTTCCTGAGATTCGTTTAGCTGATAAGCCGGATTTTCGTAAGTGAGCTGTACATAAACACCGTCACCCAAGTTGTTGGTAGACAAAGAATGGCCCACTTTCAGTCCTTCCTGTACCACACCACCGGCCACACGGCCGATAAGGCGTACCTTGGTCTGGTCTGTCAGTTCCAATTCAGAAAGAGGTTCCTGATAGTTTATGTCGTTGCCATAGTCATCTACGATGCGTCCGCCTTTGGCAAACGTATGGTTGGCCAATACGGCTTTCACTTCGTGTCTGCCCACTGGAACGGAAATCTGGAATTTACCCTGGGCATCGGTGGTGATGATTTCTCCCTTACTGTTGGAGCATACCACACCGTCTACATAGAACTGCACGCCCTGCACGGGAATCGTACTGCCCTCATAACGGATGGTTCCGCTCACGGGGAACGAAGATTTGTCCACGAAGCCCACATTGTGGTTCACGCTCGTCGCGCTCAGCGTCACCTGTTGTTTGGTGGGGGAGAACTCGTGCGTGCCCAGACGCGGAATGACTTCATACAGCGTTCCGTTGCCGATATAAGGCACACCGGCCAGATAGTATGAACCGTCGCTGTCCGTATAGTCTTTATAGTTCAGCTGGTTGATGGACGGGGTATCGTCGGAAAGCACCGCTTCGACAAAGACGCCGTTTTCTGTGTTGCGTATACGTCCGTCGTTCATATAATAATGTGAATCCTTGTGGGCAAAGTCATAGAACTCTTTCGTGGTAGAATAGTTGAAGTTCCAGTAACCCGCCAGGCCGTCTTCGTCACCGGCCAGATAGCTGTCGAAAGTCCGGGTGATGTCGTCGGCTGTCAACGAGCGGTTCCATACACGCACTTCGTCTATGTTTCCTTTCAGGTTGCGTCCCATGACAAACGGTTCGTCTGTGCCTTCCACCGCACCGACTGCTGCTGCGGAACCTACCGGTTCGTTGTCGACATACAGGCTCAGCCCTTCCGGTGCGCTGACTGCGGTAATCTGGATGTAGTCCGATGCCGCCGTCAGTTCGGTCACGCTCTTTTCGGCTTTCAGACCTTCGCCTTGCTTACCCACCAGGAAGTACAAACCATTGTCTTTTACATACAGTCTATACATGCCTGCTTTTTCCAGCAGCGTCTGTTCGGCTATCGGGTTTGTTATCTTGGCAAAGAGCTGGAACGTGATGCTGTCCGTGCGTTCGCCTTTCAGGAAAGAACTGTCGTTGACCTCCAGATAATAGCTGCCGTCGAACGCATAGCTCTTGCCGCTGATGTCGGCTTTGGTTTCCAGACGCACTTCCGCACCGGCCACGGCCTGTCCGTTTTCGCTGTCGAAGGTCAGGCGTCCGTAGATGTTACCCGTAGGCGTGGTGAAACCATAGCTGTAATCTTCGGTCTTCACCTCTTCGTTGGCGCATTCCTTGGAACCTTCTATCAAGTATTCATACACCTTGCCCGGCACAGCCTTGGTATCGGTATAAGCATAGTTCACGATACCGTTCAGTGCCTCTACGGTGGCAATCTGCACATAAGGGTTCTTGGTTCTGTCGGCTTCGCCGTATTCCCTACGTTGCACGGAGAACACATCCAGCGAACCGGAACCTTCGGCTACCTTCCAGTCCAATTCCACTCGGTCGCCGAAATAGCCGTGAGAGGCGTTGAAATATTCCAGACTGGCAATCTCGCTGTCGTTCAAACCTTCGGGTCTGTTTTCATAAACAATTTTGCCATCCTCATCGCGTTCCACATCGCCCGATTCGTTTCTCATGGGCTGGAAGTTGTGTGTGGCATAAATGTCTTCTTGCGGCTTGTAGTGGGTTTCATGCCCTTCTGTAGGCTGCAAGCGTATTTTCCAGCGGTAGAGCACACAACTCTGCGGAATGATGATGGTTTTCTTACATATCAGATTTTTTTTATCTTTGGTATAGACTGTATCTGTCAGAAATTCGCTGCAATCAAACCGCGTCTCTTCGTCTAAGTTGAAGTTCTTGCCGTCGAGCGACACTTCGCGCGTCACCACAAACTGCGAACCTTCTTCCAGCACCACGGTGGAATTGTCTTTCGGATTGTAGTTCCACAACCATTCCAGTTCTACCTGACGGGCTTCCATCAGGCGTGTGGAAGTAAACTCCGATACGATACTGTGCTTCAAAGGCTGATTGATGGTTGCCTCTGCATCAAAAGGCCAGTCTTTATGTGCATTTTCACGCTTGATGCGATAGCTTATTTCTTCATTGGGAGAATGCAATACATCGGGGTCATAATAAGACCGGACATCACTGTTTAATGTGATAAATTCTTTATATGTTCCATCTCCTATTTTTTTCTCTATAATGAATTTTCCGGCTGTATATTGCCGGTCTTTTGAACCCCTTATAGGGTCAACGTCCCATGAGAGGTCCACTCCTCCGTTTTTGGCTTTTTTCGCGTTGAAATTTATCGTTTTAGGATAATGGTACAAAATGACCTTGTTTTCTTTTGTAATTGTTGCACAGTCATTCAATTTGTATTCCACTTTGTAAGTCACTTCTCTGGAACTGTTCATGTCAAACTCCCATGTAGCAGTATTGCCGGTTGTGCTTTTGCCACTTTCAGTTTCAATGTATTTTATCTCTTTGGCCTGGTCATGTGCTCCGACTTTTACAGTAATTTCCTGAGTATGCTTTTTACTTGCAAGTTCATGTGTGGAAATTTCAGGTATCGGATACTTGCCTTTCCAATTTGCTTTTTCTTTTTCGGTTAATGTATAATCCTCGCAAAATATGGTGTTTCCCCAAATATCCAAGTAGACATAAAATTCCGGTGATTTTGTAATAATATCTGCCGGCAGAAAAAAAGTTAGCGTGGCTTTAGCCATATAACCGCTTTTAGTGCAGGTTCTTTTAAGATAGTCGTAGCCGACCTCTTCACCGTCAGCTAACATCTTCCAATTATTTGTTGGCATAGGGTCATAGTTAGACTCTCCGCTCTTTATTCTTCTGACTTCATACCAATACTTGCTACTTTCGTCTTGTATGGTAGAGCCTAACCAGCACAGTTTGTATTCCTTATCGCCATCTATAATAACCGATATATATGAATCCCTGCTTTTATCGATACATTCGTCATATCCGTCGTCATGATAAAAAGGAATGGTGACGGTATAAGAACCATCGGGGTTGAAAGTACTCGGAAGGTGTATATCACCTGTCTTGATGTCCCCTCCCAGCATCGGGGCAGCCATGCCGAGCCACATGAGCCAGAACAGGCTGAACCATTTCCATTTTACTGATTGTTGTGTCATATCTATTATTTTTAGTGATTACTTTTGTTTGATATGCATTTTTTTGTTGCCTACGATATAGATGCCGTCGGGCAGTTCGTGGAAGGCATCCTCGGCCTGCAAGTCTACATGTTTCAGCAATCGTCCCTGCAAGTTGTACACCGGCACTTTGCGACCGTCGGCTTTCACCATTCCGATGCTGTCGGGATCCAGTTCCTTGAGGACGCGCTTGATTTCGTCGGACAGCATCTTGAGGTTCTCTTGCAACAAAGCATAAGTCGTGGCCTCGGTTGAGAGCTTGTCGGCGGCTTTCCATGCCTTTTCGGCCTGGCTGAGCACGTCTTGCAACTCGGCGTCCGTAACCTCTTGCAGCAAGTCTTTGGCCATGGCTATGGAGTCGGACAGCAGCAAGGCTGCCGCGTCATACTGTTGTCCGGCTTCGGCCACGCGGTCGGTCAATCCGGGCAGGGTGGCGTTCAGGGCGGTGAGACGGCCGTCTTGCACACGGCAAGCCTCTTCTACCGCTGCGGCCAGGGTTGCCATCTCCTTGTTCTCCATCAGTACGGAGAGCGAAGCGGATTTTCTCAGCATATCGGCTGCACGGGCTTCCTGGTCGGCACAGTTGACAGAGGCTTCCAGATAGCTGCGGAGCACCTGTTCCGTCATCTGGCGGACGGCTTCGATGTCGTCGGATTCCAAATAGCTTTCCGCTTCGCGGCAAACTTTCAGAATCTCGGATTCAGTCTGCGATACACCATAATAATAGTTGTGCTTTCCGATAGCCGTATTGCGGGCTTCTGCCAATGCGCTGCGGGCCTGTCCGATTTCCGTGTCCAACTCTTCCTTGATTTCGTCCATGCGTGCGGTCAGGGCGTCCGATGCCGTTGTCAGGTCGGCATAGCGTGCCGTTCTCTCCGTTTCGGGGTCGGATTGAGCTAACAGTTCCCGGGCGGTGGCAATGTGGGTGGCCAGTGCTTCGTCTTCCGTGCGTGCCCACAGGGCTTCGGCCGCCGTCACACCTTCCTGCAATGCCTGACGTGCGCCGTCATACTTGCCTGACTGCGCTTCGCAGGCCTGCTTCAACGTTCCCATATGTTCCTCGATGGCTGTGATTCTGCCGTCTTGGGTATAACGGGCATTGATGGCCTCGGCTATGCTGTTGTCGAACGCATCGTCCTGCATCAACAGGTTGAGCGCTTCGGCACGGTCTATCCAAGTCTGGATTTCTTCTTCCAGTTGGGTGCATGCTGCCTGTATGTCTGCATAACATCCGTCGACTGTTATGGTCATCTCCTGTAACTGATGGATATTCTTTACCTCTTTAATATAGGTGTCGGCAGATTTGACCACCGTCAGAATATCCGATTCTGTCACAGCCTTGCCGTAATACACATTGTGTTTGTTGTTGGCGATGTTGCGGGCCAGACGCAACTCGGATTGTGCGGCCTGATAATCTTTTCGGGTCAAAGCCACGGAGTCTTTCAACGCTAAGTTGTAGAACACCAAAGAGTCCTGGTTGTAGCTTTCATAGATGGCCCATTCGGCTTTGTCTACGGCCAGTTGGATGTGGGTATCTTCCGTGCGGTCGCCATAATAGGTCCGAAGGTCTTCTTTGGCATCCGCTACGCTGTTTCTCAGCACGTCCGATGCCTTGCAGAATTCACCGTAGACTTGTGCCACCGTCTTGATTTCTTCCTGCCATTGCACCAAGGTGGTCATGTTGTAACGTATATCTTCCTCGGTCTGACTCAGTTCATCGGCCAACTCCCGGTTGCTTTCCACATATTTTTTGGCATTGGAAGTGGGTACGGAATTTTCATCGGACCCGTACACATCGATGTCGGCATTCAGATTTGTGTAAACTTCCAACCAACTGTTGGCCACACCGCGGCGCAAAGGCCCTTCCACTGCTATGAGCGCGTTGTCCAAATCTGTGATGGCTGTTTGCACATTGGCAATAATCTGATATGGGGCTGTGTCGATTTCATCCAGTACGGTTTGTGCTTTGTAGATGGCGGTTTCCAGCTCTTCGTTGTCGGGATAGTTCTGGTCGAAGGTCAGTTTGGTTTCATTGACTGCCTTTTCCAAATCGGACACGGCCTTGTTCCATGCGGCGTCTACCGCGGTCAGCATGTTTTGCAAACTGTTCTGGTATTCTTGCAATACCTTCATGTCCGTACATACACGGTCGCCTTCAACGGCTTCAGTTTCTTGAGACGGTTGCAGGTCGGCTTTCACCTTTTCTATCAATGCAGCCTGGTCTTCGGGTATATCACCGGCATAGCGCGCCGTCATTTTGTCCTTGACCGGACCGGCAATATATTCGTCCAACTTTTGGGTCAATAGAATATATTGTTCTTTGGTCTGATTGATTTCGCGTTGCAGCACATTGTATTGCTGTTGCAACTTATAAGTGTCTTCGCTGCCTACTACACTCTTGGAAGCTGTAATGGCATCACCCAAAGAGGCATAATTATACTTCTTCTGTATCTCTTCCGCTTCGTCTATCAGACTGCTCAGAGCCTGTTGGTATTCGTAGGGGTCGGAATAACCGCCGGTCTCCCTGTACACGTTATCCAGCTCGGTATAGGCTTTTTTCAGGTTTGCGATATTCTTCTCTGTTTCCAGTAATCGGTTTTTGTCGTCAATTTCCGTCTTCAATTTTTTCAGTCTATCTCCCAGCGTAGCCTGCCATCTGCCGTAATATCTTTCGGCTCTTTTAATCATCTCTTCCAGTTCGTTGTGGCATGCCTTGCTGAGGTCTTCCGTATCTTTAATAGCCTGTGCTATTTCATCCCACAACTCTCCGGCCGTACTGTTGGATACGTTTTTGGCCTTTTCCTGCAATTCGGCCAGACGACCGTCTTCATCGCCATAAGTGTCGATGCAGTCTTGCAGTTTGTTGATTTCATCCTGTGCTTTATAACGGTTTTGTGCCAAGTCGTATGCTTCTTGCAGGTCGGTGACGGCCTGGTTGATATTGGTGTCTGTCAATTGCATCTCGGCAGCCAAGGCTGATTTTTCTTTTGCAGTTTGCAGGGCAATAGTCAAATCCGGGTCGTTTTTATCGTTATTCCAGTCTTCGACAGTTCCAATCAAATCCTTTAATCGCTTGGCACATTCCTGATAATAGGCTGTTTCCGTTTCAATTTGTGCGTCCAGTCTTTCGGTCGCTCCGGTATAGGCAGACAACACCTTGCTTTCGCTGTTGAGCAGGGTGGTGGCATCCGTAATGATGGACTGAAGCTGCTGGTGGTGGTTGTCTTTCCCCTCCTCGGCTTGGTCAGCCAGCACGCCCAACAGTTGGTTGGCTTCGTTCTGTTTGTCTTGCAATGCCGTGCGGCATTCATTCGATAAAACGGACAGGTTGTTGAGGCCTTCGTTCACGTTGGCTTGTGCGTTATGGATGTCGTTTGCTTCGGTAGCTTCGGCAATGACTTCATTTAACGTTTCTATCAGGGCGTTGACTTTCTGCCATTCTTGGTTAGCACCGTTTTGTTCCTCTGCCGTAAAATATTGGTTTAAAGTTTCCAATGCTTCATCGCTGCTCTTTTGAGCCTCGATTTTCAGGTCGGTCAATGCAATGAGTGTACCCAAAATATTGCCGTTGTCTTTGATGGTGGTGATATTGCAGTTGACTGCAGTACTTATTATATAGACATCATGGGTTTCAGATACAAGCTCTATGTCATATTTCGGTCCGTCATCTTCCGGGGTTTCACCTTCTCCCGGCCCTTCACTGCCTTCCGGACCTTCTTCTTCACCATCTTTATTTAGTTTCCGTAGTTTGCTTCCCGGCTCGACATATTGAATAACCTCCACTAACATCTCTTGATGTTCCCAACTTTTAGTTGTAATGTAGATCTGCTCTGATGTCAACTCTTGGTAAACGGAATTTTCACTGTCTATCTTGGTTATCAAATCTATTAAGATTTTACTATAGTCTACCAACAGGCTATTGGAACGTGCGATGCAAATCTTAAACTGACGCTCCAGCCCCGTTTGGATAGTATTCCGCTCGTCTTCGTTTTGGGCAAAATCAGGAAGAAGATAGTTTATCGTATCCTTGACCATCTGGTTGAGTTCTCCGAAATCGGATTGGGTAAAGGCATTTGCTGCCGCTTCTTCACCTACCGGCTGGCCATAGAATTCGAAATATTTAGCCTTTAGCGTCTCTTCATCGACTGCTTGAAAGGTATTCTCTTCTAAATTCTTGGCGTTGTTAATTATATCAGTCAATTTCTGTGTGATTTCGGTTACCATTTCTTGGGTGGCCTCCTCGTTATCAAAGACTTCTTGTGCCTCAATGGCCTGGTCTTTCACATATGGGTAGATAGAAAGATTTGCCTCTGCTATAACTGCTGCCAATTGGGTTTTATCCACAGTCGGAGCAGGCGGGTCAACTTCTTCTCCTCCTTCTCCATCTCCGCCAACTTCTCCGCCTCCTTCTTCGTCAGGCACAGTCGACGCTGCCATTTGGCTGCTCACGCTTTGGCCGGGCAGCCCGCTGCTACTGTCTGCCAAGGCATGCGGCAGACCACCGCTTGCCAGCAACACACATACAGCTGTCATTTTTTTCATGTTCATAAATATATTCTCGTTTTAATGATTATTGTTCGAAGCACTTTTCCATGTAAAGGAATGTCGTTGTTCTTCAAGTTTATCTCAGTTTCTTTTAAAAAATTATATTAAATACATGGTCTTGCAAAATTAGTGTCTTTAGGCCATCGAGATGGCTTGGTGTTGAAACAAAGGCGCGGAGAATGGGTCAAAAAGATACTAACCGACCTTAAAAAAGGCCTTAAAATAGTTAGTGTTATATTAAAAATGATTATATTTGTAGCCGTTAAGATACTACAAAAAGCACAATATGGGACTATTCAAGACTTTTAGCAATATCCGACGGAAGATATGGGACTATTTCTCCTGTGATTTGGAATACAACTTCGTAAATTGGCAGCGGCTTTCCATCTATCTGTGTCTGGTCTTGATTATTTCAGCCTTGTTCTTGTTGCAGTATGTAGGATGGATGGGAGAAAGATGGATGTTTCTGTTGCCGTTTAGAATATTTATAAATGTGTTGTTTACCGGAACGTTTATCGCTTTCCTTTTCCGAAAGATATTACTTTCCACCGCTTTGTCTGTCAGTATCGGGTTGTGCGTGGTGTTCAACATAATCGTTATGGTGTCTTTGGTACACGATGCTCCCGACTTTTATCTGCAAGCCATCGTGAGCAGCATGGTGATGTTGACCATCATGTTGTTTTTTGCTATCTGTGCGTATCTTAGGGGACTTTCTTATGTGATAGCCTTGTCTACTGTTTTGGCATACGGTTATTGCTGCCTGAAAAGCGGTTGTCCTTTGTTGAACAATCTGTTTGGCATATTAGCCATGATAATAACCATAGTTACCATCTTGGGCAACAGGCTTATCATACTGCTGAAGCATCTGACTACGGTAAACAGGGAAATAAAAAACACGCATCAGACCATTTTATCGCTCTCGAATATGACGAAATCCGACATGCTTTGCCTGTTGCAACTAGCTGGAAAGAACGACCTGATGTCTTTGCAGACCGACAAACTGATGGAACTGATAGGCAAGGAGACGCAACAGGATGTCAGGCAAGATGCAGAAGAGTGGTACAGGCAATTGCAGAATCGGCAGGACCCGCTCAGAATGGCATGTCCCACACTGTCGCCCACGCAATATGAAATCTGCCAGTTGATTATAGCTGGTAAAAAGGTGTCGGAGATAGCCTATCTGATGAACAAGGCTCCTTCCAACATCACGTGCCAGCGGACCAAAATACGGGCGGAGCTGAAATTGCAGAAAGGTGATAACTTGAGAGAAACCTTGCTGGAGATTGTAAAAAAAGGAACAACATGAAGGCAACAACCTATCTTAAAAATATACACCGTATTATTCCGGTAGCTTTCAGGCAGTATATCGAAAACTCTTTTGTAGACAAGCAGCGCTTGTTTATCTATATTTATGCCACGGTGGGCAGCGTGCTGATACTGGACATCAATCTGTTGGGTGTGTCAGGCCCTTACGGTAGCTATTTTTATGTGGCTAATATGTGTCATCTGCTGTCGATTCTGTTTATCTACCTGGGTTTTATCAAGAAACGGATGTCTCTGAAAACCTCGTTGATCTTGCTGATGTTTATTTGTCAGGCTTTCACGTTGGCTGAAATGATATATGCCGCCCATCATATCACTTATTATCATGTGACCTTGATTATCGGGGATATGATATTGTTGGGTGCCATCATCTTTTTCTGTATTATTGGCTATTTGAGCCGATATGTCTGGCCGTTGGTCTTTACGACCTTCCTCACCTATATTTATTGCTGTGTCTTGTCAGGCAATGTCATATTGTCAAACGTCGTATTTCCTTTCATTATCATATTCCTGCTTGTCGGACTAATGGCCAAACCGTTGTCCTATCATCTGGCTATCGTGACCAAGGAGAATGAAAACCTGCAAAGCAGCCGTTACCGCCTGCTGTCGTTGCTGCACGTCAACAAGAAAGATATCAGAAAATACATACAGTTGGCACATACGCAGGGCGTTCCGGAGAAACAGATGGATGAGCTGATGAATATCCTGATGGAAAAGCAAGGCTTGCAGGCGCAGAAGAATGTGGAAAACAATATCATGACTTGGTATGAACAGACCCATATCGATTATGAGAAAATGGATCTGGTTTTTCCGGAACTGTCCCGTTCGGAATGTGAGATAGCCACGCTCATTCTCAAGGGATATGGCATGAAAGATGTGTGCAACATATTGGATAAGAAAGAGTCGAATATAAACTGTCAGCGCTCCAATATCCGGAAAAAACTGCAAATCCCTTCGGGTACGGATTTAAGAAAAGGGCTTTTGCGAAGATTTATATAAAAGGTATTCCCTCCATCTTGCATTTGCGCTCGGAATCGTCAATAAGGACATAAAGCCTGATGTCGCTCAAAAAACAAGGGGCAAAACTAAAACGGCCGTTCAGGAAAGTATAGGAGGCATATCAAAAATATAAGGGGAACCTGCATTTGGTACACCTCCTAAATTCTTTAAAATAGAAAGCTTACCGTTGTTTCAGCAGCTTTTCTATTTCATCCATTTTGGATTTGAATGCCTTGTCTACGTGCAGCCGGTCTTCTACTACGCTGCAAGAATGCAATACCGTGGCGTGTGTGCGTTTTCCAATCAGCGAACCGATACGGGCTAATGACAGATTGGTATGTTTTTGGGCCAAGTACATGGCTATTTGCCGTACCTGCGCTACGGGTTGTTTGCGGCATTTGGTGAACACGTCCTCTTGCTTGACATTGAAGTACCCACACACTTTGTCGAGTATGAAATCTATGGTCACCGGTTTGTTCTCCTGTTTTACCGCACGTTTAAGAATCTGTTCCGCCAAAGGCAAGTCTATGTCGCGGTTCCATACGACGGAGTAAGCCATGAGAGAGTTGACGATACCTTCCAATTCGCGTACGCTGTCGTTCACGTTTTCCGAAACGAAGTCGATGACTTCTTCCGGTATTTTCAGGCCGTCCTGCCGTATTTTGTTTTCCAGAATATCATGGCGAAGCTGTTGGTTCGGCTTCTCCAGTTCGGCCAATAATCCCCATTTGAAACGAGTCAGCAACCGTTCTTCCATGCCTTGCAAGGCTGTGGGCGGTCGGTCGGATGTCAGGATGAGTTGTCGTCCGTTCTGGTGTAAATGGTTGAATATGTGGAAGAACGTGTTTTGGGTCTTGGTCAGACTGGCAAATTCCTGCACATCGTCGATAATCAGTACGTCGATAGTCTGGTAGAAGTTGATGAAGTCGTTTACGGTGTTTTTCCGTACGGAATCCGTGTATTGCACCTGAAAAAGGTGGGCGGAAACGTACAGTACACGCTTTGTAGGGTGAAGTTCTTTGATCTTGGCCCCGATAGCGTTTACCAAATGAGTCTTTCCCACACCGGAAGCTCCGTAGATAAACAAAGGATTGAATGTAGACTGTTTCGGATGTTCGGCTATAGCCTGCCCTACGGAGCGGGGCAGTTTGTTGCTTACTCCTTCGATGAAGTTTTCAAAACTGTAGTTTCGGTTCAACTGAGGATCCAAATCCTGAGGCATGGGAGCCTGCAACGGACTGGGCGCCCTGTTGCTACCCGTTGCCTGTATCTTGGCACGGGGCGTCAGAGGCTGTGTGTTGACCGGCTCGATGTCTACGGTCAAATGATGGGTCTGGTCTACCATCAGGCTGTATTTCAACTGCGTTCCTTCTCCGAAAACTCGTCGTACGACGGAGAATATCAGCCGGCCGAAATGTTCCGACAAGAATTCATAAAAATACTGGCTTGGCAAGCCGAATGTCAGTACTTGCTTCTCGAAAGAGATGATCTGAATCGGTTCAAACCATGTCCTGTATTGTTTCTCGTCTACATTATTGCGAATGATGGGCAGACAACGTTCCCATAACGATTGCGCTGAACCTTCCATTAGATTTTGTGTTTATCCGATGAACTTCCTATATACTTCTACGCTGCAAATTTCGCAATATTCCGCGATAAAAACAAGCCTTCAGTTCAGGACGAGATGCTAAAGACGTTTTAATTCCCTTGCAGTCAGAATGTTAAAAAATAAAAAAATAAAATTGTGCTTTTTGCTTGCTTTTCTCTAAGTGTTTGTCTTGCCGGAGGATAGGCTTTCCGGGGGTAGTCGGGACGGAAAATACAAAGCCGGACACCTTAATCGGGTATCCGGCTTTACAAGCCTTGCGGCCTCTGTTTTTTCGAGGTTAGTTCTTACGTCCGAAAAGCGAGAAGTGTACGTAGCGTTTCGGATTTTCTTTCAAATCTATAAGCAGGTTATTGGCACTGCCCGCCGTATGAGTCAGATTGTTATACAAAGCACTGTCGTTCAGCAATAGTCCCAGTGTATTGTCTTTGCGGTTCATTTTCTCGGTCATGAGCTGCACATAACCCAATGTCGTGTCTACTTTGCTTAAAGTGGCTTGCAGATCCAGTTCGTTCATATGGTCGGTCAGGGTAATGACATTGTCGCCTATACGGCTCATCTTTCCCGTCAGTTCCGGCAGGTCGTTACGCAGAAGCAGATTCAGTTGTCGGCTGCTCTGGTTCAGGTTGGCCGTAATGCTTTGGGCGTTTTCCATAATGCTTGGTAAATTCGGGTTGGCAGCCAACGTATTCAATGTAGTCAAAAGTGTGTCCACTTTGCCCATGATTTGTTCCACTTGCGGGACGATGTCGGCGGCCTTGTCCATCAGCCCCTTGGTGTCGTCTCCCTGTATGGTGTCGCCCGGAGCGTAATGGCCGTCTTCGGGATTGCCCAATAAAAGGTTGAGGTTACATCCCCCCAACATTTCAGTAACCAATGTGCCTTTTGTACCCTTGGGCAGGCGCATGCTTTCGTCTACGCTGATTTCTACCAATACGTGCCCCGGCAGTTGGTAATTATAAAGGATATCGCGCACCGTACCTATTTTATATCCGTTGGCCAACACCGGGCCGGACTTGGCCAATCCTTTGATGTCCGAAAATTCTATGTAATAGGAATTGCTGGACTTGAACAGGTTAATGCCCTTCAAGAAGTTGAGTCCGATAAAGAGTGCGGCGATAGCCACAG
>ERZ779892.859-NODE-859-length-31088-cov-5.277994_pt1 | contig 31088 bp, 18 predicted proteins | sample MGYA00511552_ERZ779892 | MGnify/ENA primary metagenome ERZ779892 (study PRJEB29588, sample SAMEA2154561) | human gut metagenome | biome: human gut; feature: human-associated habitat; material: faeces | place: Denmark | collected 2008/2010 ... | reverse complement strand
ATGCTACAGTTCTTTTAATTATTAATAACTAATTATTTAATTTCTTTTTCTTACTGATGATTCCTGCAATACCTGCTCCACTTAATAAAGCAATCATAAGCCACATCATAAGTCTTGTTGCATCTCCTGTCTGAGTAGATGTTCCAGGCTCTGTGTTCTGTGCTTCTGATACTGCTTCAGTACTAACCTGTGTTGAAGACTCTGTACCATTAGTTACACTCTCAGATGGTTTTGTCACATCTTCTGAAGGCTTAGATTCTGGATTTGTTTCTTGTGTTGACGGCTTTGTCTCCGGATCACTTGGCTTTACTTCTGAACCAGCTACATCTCTATAGACAATCGCATATGTTGAAAATTCATTAGTCTTAAATGTAATTGTCTTATTATCTGCATCCCATACACTATCAACTGTTTTTACTACACCATTATGTACACGAATAATCTTGTATTCTCTGTTATTAGATATAAGATCTGATGGTACATTAATTGTAATAGTAATCATTTCCTGTGAATCAGATACTTTCTTATTATTATTGACAACATTTCCAGCTTTGTCCTTAACTGTCAGCAACAACGAAACGTCTAAGCACTTACCAATCTTTTCATTTGCTTTAAATGAAGCCTCAATAAGTTTCTTATCAGCAGCATTATTGTCAGTTGCATTCTTTATTGATAAAACAATATCTGCTGAACCACCTTTATTAACAATATCTTTCTGCTTATCATCAAGTGTCTTCTCAATCAACTTTTTCTTATCAGTATCAACATTAACACTTGGAACATCCTCAGAAACCACAGGTTCAAATGTTATATCTCCTAGTTTTGTGTCTGGGTTAGGTGTCGGTTCCGGATCTGGTGCTGGAAGCTTTGCAATTGTTTTGTTAAACTCTACCTTATCAGTTGCTGTTCCACATACAAGTGCAATATCTGCCTGGACACTTCCTGCCGCCTGTGTTGTTGCATCTGTCTTTCTCTCATGTATCCGTCTCTCCTTTAATATTAATTTTCTATACTCAATATTAAAAGAAATGAAGACGCATTTATACTGATTACAATGCATAAAAAATCCGGCATATAGCCGGAAATGATTATTATAATAAAATGAGCAGCACTATAAGCCGGGTTATGTCAGCATAAGCTGTGATGATCATCTATCTAGTCCTGCTGTTGCCAGCAGGCTCAAGCGACCTACCTAAAGCTTGGCGGGCAGCCTTTATATCGCTTTTATTTGGTCTTGCTTCGAATGGGGTTTACATGTGCCACTGCTGTTACCAGCAATGCGGTAGTCTCTTACACTGCCTTTCCACCCTTACCATAGCTTTCGCCATGGCGGTATATTTCTGTTGCACTGGCCTTGGAGTTGCCTCCACCGGACGTTATCCGGCATCCTGCCCTGTGAAGCCCGGACTTTCCTCACCTGCACGAATGCAGCCGCGATCATCTGTGCTACTCATAATATTTAGTTGTTTTTGCTTTCGTCTACTATCTGGTAAACTTCTATCTTAAACTGATCTTCTTTACTAATACCAACAAATCTACAGCCGTATGTTGTCTCTGCATCCCCTGAATTACTCATTCGTATAATTTCTATTACAGTTGCCAATCGTTCTTTATTGGCAAGTATAACAACTGTATCGTAATAAGTATTAGGTTTAAACTTATAATCAGACTTAAATGCCATGCCATCTTTTGATATATTAATGACATTCACATCTACGGTATCACCAGCATACCCAGAAACATATTTATCATCAAGCTGTCTTAATGATATATAAACATTGACATCAGTTCTTTTTGATTTTCTCTTTTCAATCCCCATGATTCCCTCTGTACTGTACAGGATTATACCTGTTCTCTTTCATTTAATCCATATAATGATATCATTAACTTATTGGAAGTTCAAATATATTTTTTGTATACTTTTATTATTTAATAAACATAGCATCTCCAAAACTGAAGAATCTGTATTTCTCCTGCACAGCAACCTCATAGGCATGAAGCACATGTTCTCTTCCTGCAAGTGCTGATACCAGCATAACAAGTGTTGATTCTGGAAGATGGAAATTAGTTATAAGACAATCGATTGCCTTGAACTTATATCCCGGATATATGAATATCTCTGTCCATCCACTCTTGGCTGGAATTGTTCCATCTTCAAGTGCGACTGACTCAAGAGTTCTTGTGCTTGTTGTTCCAACAGCAATTACCCTGCCGCCATTTTTTCTTGTATTATTGATCATATCTGCAGCTTCCTGTGTAACAACATAAAACTCCGAATGCATATGATGGTCAAGAATATTCTCTACCTTGACAGGTCTGAATGTTCCAAGTCCCACATGAAGTGTTACTCTTGCAATATTAACTCCCATGGCCTTGATTTTTTCAAGTAGCTCTGTTGTAAAATGTAATCCGGCAGTAGGCGCTGCTGCAGAACCCTCATGCTTTGCATATACTGTCTGATATCTGTTCTTATCTTCAAGTTTATGTGTTATATATGGTGGAAGTGGCATCTGTCCAAGCTCATCAAGAATCTCTTCAAATATTCCATCATATGTGAACTGGATAAGTCTGTTTCCTTCTTCAACTATATCAATAATCTCTCCTATAAGCTTGCCTTCGCCAAAATTTATCTTAGCACCAACCTTAGCCTTCTTTCCCGGCTTAACAAGAACTTCCCATGTATCCTGTCTGTCTTCAAGTCTTTTAAGAAGAAGCACTTCAATAGTAGCTCCTGTATCAGCCTTAGTACCTATAAGTCTCGCTGGTATTACCTTAGTGTCATTAACAACAAGACAATCACCCGGCTTAAGATAATCTACGATATCTCTGAATATCTTATGTTCAATCTCTCCTGTTTCTTTATCAAGCACCATAAGTCTTGAACTTGATCTGTCAGACAAAGGATCCTGCGCAATAAGTTCCTCTGGCAGATCATAATAAAAATCATGTAAATCCATGTACTACTCCTTTCAAAGCAAAGGGGCGGCGCCACACGCCGCCCCTTTACCGACCACTGCAACAGCTGGGTCTGTATTACTTTCTAAGTTCGATTCCGTCAGCCTCAAGATCCTTGAATATCTTCTCCATTACTGGTGTGATATCCTTATCCTCAAGTGTCCTGTCCTTAGCTCTGAATGCGATTGAGTAAGCAACTGACTTGAAACCTTCTTTAATCTGGCTTCCTTCGTATATATCGAAGAGGTTGTAGCTTTCTAATATCTTGCCGCCGCGCTTTTCAATAATCTTCTCAACTTCACCAACTGGAAGTTCCTTAGGCATTACCATACTGATATCTCTTGTTACAGCTGGGAACTTTGCAATTCCTGTGAACTTCTTATCGAAGCTTGCCATTTCTGTAACTGTTGGAATATCAATAACAACAATATATGTTCTCTCACCGATTGAGTAAGTATCGGCAACATCCGGATGAAGTTCTCCGATGTAACCAATCTTCTTATCAGCATAATATACATCAGCCTGACGGCCTGGATGTAAGAATGGAATACCAGCCTTAGCATCATATGTTGGCTTCTTCTTCATTCCAATCTTCTCAAGGAATTCTTCAATAACACCCTTCATTGAGTAGAAGTCAACGCTGCCGAAAGCTCCTAGTGTGAATTCAACTCTTTCGTCCGGAAGCTCGTTAACATCATCTGCTGCAAGGTAAATCTTAGCCAATTCATATAACTTAACATTCTTGTTTCTTCTGTTATAGTTAGTAGATAAAGATGTAAGCATTCCGTGAATTGGAAGTGTTCTCATAACCGAGAAATCCTCTCCTAATGGGTTAGAGATTACAACTGTCTTTCTGTATACAGAATCAGCAGGAAGCTTTAACTTATCGAATACCTTAGGGCTCTCGAATGAGTATGTCATAGCCTGTGAGAATCCTGTAAACTGGGCAACCTCAGAAGCTGCATCTTCAATACTCTGCTCAAATGAAATCTTACCCATTGTTGTCTCTCCCTTAGGAAGAGTTGTAGGAATGTTGTCATATCCGAAGAATCTTGCAACTTCCTCTGCCATATCCGCGTCTCTGTTAAGATCCTGTCTAAATGTTGGGATAATAAGCTCATTAGCATCTTTATCATATTCAACTTCAAGTCTTTCAAAGTAAGAAAGCATATCTTCATCTGATACATTAGTACCAAGTAAAGCATTGTATTTAGCCGGCTCAAATGGAAGTCTCTTCTTAGTTACAGGGTCAGGATATACATCAACCACGCCTCCTACAACATCACCTGCATCAAGCTCTTCAATAAGCTGGCATGCTCTGTTGATAGCCTCCATTGCGTTCTCTGGATCAAGTCCCTTCTCAAATTTACCAGAAGCGTCTGTTCTTAAACCAATCTTCTTAGTTGTCTTTCTGATGTTAGTTCCGTCAAATGTAGCTGCTTCAAAAAGCATTGTCTGGACATCATCAGTAATCATTGAATTCTCGCCACCCATGATACCTGCGATACCAACCGGTTTCTCACCATCACAGATAAGAAGTGTCTGTGCGTCAAGAGTTCTCTCCTGTCCGTCAAGTGTTACGAACTTTTCGCCATCAGTTGCTGTTCTTACAACAATCTTGTGACCTGCAATAGTATCATAGTCATATGCATGCATTGGCTGACCATATTCTTCCATAACATAGTTAGTGATATCAACAATGTTGTTGATTGGTCTGATACCTGCTGTCATAAGTCTTTGCTGCATCCACTTTGGAGATGGAGCAAGTCTGATATTCTTAACAACTCTTGCAACATATCTTGAGCAAAGTTCTTTAGCTTCAATATCAACTGAAACCATTGTGTTAACATCCTCATCGTTACCTGTCTTAGTAACAACCGGTGGATTGAAAGGCTTTCTGAATGTAGCAGCAGCCTCTCTTGCGATACCGATAACGCTGTAGCAGTCTACACGGTTATTAGTTATCTCATATTCAAATACTGTATCATTAAGTCCTAAGTACTCTACCGCACTTGAACCAACAACAGCATCATCTCCAAATATATATATTCCTTCCTCTGGTGCATCTGGGAAGAATTCTCTTGAAGAACCAAGTTCCTCGATAGAGCACATCATACCGCATGACTCCACGCCTCTTAACTTGCCCTTCTTAATCTTAATTCCGTCTTCTGGAAGTGCGCCGCCGTCATGTCCTCCAGCAACTTTACCTCCGTCTAATACTACAGGAACCTTCTGTCCACTTGAACCAACTTCAATATTAGGTGCACCTGTTACAATCTGGACATTCTCGCTGCCAACATTAACCTGACATATTACAAGCTTGTCTGCATCAGGATGTCTCTCAACTGAGAGAATCTGTCCAACTACGATTTTATCAAGGTTCTTGTCAAATGCATTAAAACACTCCACCTTAGTTCCTGAAAGTGTCATAGCATCTCTGAATTCCTGATCTGTACACTCAAGACCTGGAACCATTGCTTTTATCCAATTTAATGATGTATTCATATCGTCATTCTCCTTAAATATACTTTATCTTATTCCAGTCGTTAGACCACTATATGAATCGATTTAGAACTGCTTTATAAATCTGATATCGTTCTCATAAAGAAGTCTCATGTCATCGATTTCGTACTTAAGAAGAGCAACTCTCTCAAGTCCTACACCAAAGGCAAATCCTGTATATTCTTCCTTATCAATTCCACAAAGCTCGAATACATGTGGGTGAACCATTCCACAGCCGAGGATTTCAATCCATCCCTCGCCCTTACAGAAACGGCATCCTTTACCACCACATTTGAAACAGCTTACATCCATCTCGGCACTAGGCTCAGTGAATGGGAAATGATGTGGTCTGAATTTAACTTTAGTATCAGGTCCGAAAAGCTCCTTAGCGAATTCTGCTAAAGTTCCCTTAAGGTCTGCAAATGTGATTCCCTTATCAATTACAAGACCTTCTACCTGATGGAAGCATGGTGAATGTGTAGCATCAACTTCATCTGCTCTGTATACACGTCCTGGAGAAATCATTCTGATAGGGAGCTTGCCCTTCTCCATAACTCTTGCCTGAACAGGGGAAGTCTGTGTACGGAGTACTATCTTATCATTAATGTAGAATGTATCCTGTTCATCCTTAGCCGGGTGGTTAGCTGGTATGTTAAGTGCCTCAAAGTTGTAGTAATCATACTCAACTTCTGGTCCATCAACTACTTCATAACCCATTCCGATGAATATCTTTTGGATTTCTTCTAATGCAAGTGTATTAGGATGCTTATGTCCTAACTCATCCCTCTTAGATGGAAGAGTAACATCTATTACTTCACTCTTTAACTGAAGTTCTCTCTTCTTGGCAGCTAATTCTGTCTTAGCCTTATCTAATACTTCTTCAATTGCCTGTCTTGTCTCATTAACAATCTGACCAACCTTAGGTCTGTCTTCTGGTGCAACTTCCTTCATACCTTTAAGTACTTCTGTAAGTTCACCCTTCTTTCCAAGGAAAGCGACTCTGATATCATTCAGTTTATCAAGCGAATCAGTTTCATTAATCTGTGCTAAAGCTCTTTCTCTAATTGCTTCAAGTCTTTCTTTCATCCTTATAGCCTCCATACTTCTTTCGCTTTTTATCATTCATATGCGTAAAAAGCCACTGTTTATTGTAACATATCAATTTTATTTTGCAACCCGTGAATGTCGCTTCTCATACATTTCAATTACGCGCATTGCACCATCGCTGTGTGCCGGATTTGAAAGCGTTATCTTTTTAATATTTTCCTTTGCTTCATCAATACGTTTTTCATTGTACTCTATCTGCTGCCTTAATTTATAACGGCGAGTATTTATTTCATGCCGCACTTCAACCATTTCCTTAGGATTAATGATTGCCCTCACTCTTCCAAGCCATATATGTGGACTGTAAAGTCCTAAATTCTTAAGCATATTCTCAAGCTCATTTTCAGCAGAATTAAGTGATGATGTCATATCAAGCATTCTAATCTGCTCTTTTTTCATCTCCTCGTACAGTCTGTATTTCTTATCAAGTTCATATGAACTTTTAACTCCGAACTTTGTATATTCATAATCCAGCGTATTTGCTGCATTAATGAACTTAATCTTTACTTTGTTAAGCAGTGCTGTAGCTTTATTAAGTTTTATTTCGGTTATAATCACATTTCTTTCAGTAACCTTTAATAAAGCAAACATTCCAACTGCAAGAATTGCTGCAAATAAAGATATTCCTATAAAAAGTGCCGTATCACTGTCATTTTGAACAAGTGTCATCGATATAAGAAATACTGCAAACACTGCCGCAAGCGCAAAGATTGCTGTTTTCGCAAGCCTTCTTATCTTAATCTGTCTTGTAACAAGAACGTCCGCATCTGTTCTAAGATTAAGCTGTTCTGCCTCAAGTATCCTTAAATCTCTCTTAACAGTATCATAATAATCTTCGGATGCTTTCAAAAGCTTTATTCCACCTGGCATTTCATTTTCCACAGCTTCCATGCGCCTGTATGCCGCATTTGACAGCTTATGTTCTGTACTTTTAAGAATACGCCTGTCAACCATCATGTTGTCTATGGTCTCTGCACAGCTCAATATTTTATCACGTATCTGTGTGGGAGCTTCTTCCATAATCTGTATATCATTATATTCTTCAGTAACAGCCTCATACTCAGCTTTAGCATTTTCTACATGTGTCGCTGCTTCTTCCATGATATCACACTGTTCTCTTACATAAACCTCAATATCATGTGTACTGAAATCCTTTATATTGACACTGTCTATATTCCTGCTCATCGCATATTCTGCAATTTTATCAAGGTCGGATTTTTCCTTTGGAAGCTCAATAGGTATAGCATCTATCTCTTTGCGGTCTTCCTCATCCTTTCCATATTTCTCAACTGCCTTGATAAGCGTCTGTGCCTGCATACTGTTTAACAGATGATCATATTTTTCTTCTTCTATCTTGGCCTGCTGCTGTTTTTCCTTTGTTTTCTCATCAAGTTCTCCGCTCTTGCGGTCTTCATGTTTTTTCTTATTCTTCTTATCAAACGTTTCATATATATTCAATATATTAAACATTTTATTGGCAGTTTTTTCCTTCTCTGCCTCTTCTAGCAGTTCCTCATCTCTGTACGATTCATCATCATAATCATCATATATCGTTTCTTTTTCAGTTTTTTTAAATATTCCCATATATCCACCACAATTCTTTAAAATGTTTTGCTATATTTAATGTATGCCGTTCTCCACCTGTCAAGTCTTTCATCTACCGCCCTGTTGTACTGTGCCAGATTGCCGTCTGCTTTTAATCTGGCAATATCTTCAAGTTCCCTATATTCATCACTATATCTGGCATTATCCATTAAAGTTTCCAATTCCTTCTGGACAACATATTCATCTTCATCCGCATCAACATTAACAGGTTCTTTATCCTTCTTTGCCATAATTAAAGCTGCTATACTGCATTTTTTTGATTCCTCATGCTGACCCGTCCTATATGCCTCATCATAATATATCACTGCTTTATCATACATAAACATTCTTGCATAGGCAGTTCCCAGGTTATGATAAACTTTTGCATAATCAGCTGCCAACAAATCTTTTCCCTTGTAATCTTTTATAATTGACTCGTAACATCTGACCGCGGCAAAATAATATCCAGCATTGAGATATCCGTCTCCTCTTGCTTTAAGCCTTTCGCATACGCTCTGCTTTCCAAGAGTATTAAGAATCCCTTTTAACTGCTCAATCTCTGCAACAGAATAATAATCTATTGTCTTGAGTATTATTACAAATATCTGTGCTAATGACCCTCCTGTTTCTTTCAGCTTCCTTACTCTTTCTGCCAGCTCTTTTTCTCCGGTTTCATCAAGAAAACTGATAAGATTATCATCTATAAAATCCTGTCCAATCAGATATATATTATTATAAATATAATAACAGAGTTCTTCTGCTGTATATAACTTCACACCTGTCTGTAAAACAGTCAGTGGTGTATCTGCCTTCTTTCCTCTGCACAGTATTATTTTCCCCATTGTATTTCTCCGTTTCCTGATGTTTTCCACATTCTCAGCTTCTTAATACAAGTTCTTTGCTTATAACTTTTCCTGAACTTTTGACAAACTCGCCAAATCCAAGATCTTTTATTGTAATATTACACCTGTCAGAATCTACAAAGCTTACGCTCACAGATACTCTTGTTGTTTTCCCTTCCCTGAATGGAATTTCACTTATATCAACAACTTCATCATAATATTTATTCTCAGGTGTTATTATTTTAAATGTAATGCTTCTCATATCCTCAAGTATACATTCCACAGTCCGTCCGGCAGTATACCAGTTACTTCCCGGTCTTACCAGCCTGAATCTCATTGGCTTTTCATATGACGAAATATCTATTTCTATACCACATTTCACATGATTATCAATAAGCATTATGACATTCTTAAACACTTCCGGCTTCAATATCTCCATTGCTGCAAAGCATGCACCCTTTGCAAAAAGATTCTGTCCGACAAATGCTTTTCTTCTCGTAACCATAAGCTTTGCAAATCTTTCAGGAAGCTTTTCAACATCAAAACCTTCACCTGTAAGATATGCCGCCGAAACATGTCTTTTAGAAAAATACTCTTCTGCAAATGTACACAACTCATTCTCAGCCAGTCCAAGTTCTTTGCTTATCACAGCTTTTTTTAATATATCAGATGTGTATCCTGTATGTTCCTGAAGCAGATAGTTACTATTGTCATTCTTCCTGACTGCAAGATAATCACACCTTATTCCTTCACTTGTGTAGTCAAACAGTGCCACACCAGCAGCATGAAGTTCACTTTTCTGTCTGTACGCATAATATGCAAAGCTTTCAACTCTGCTTAATACCTGCCATCTGCCATCTGATACACCACATTTTTTAAGAGTATCCCTGACAGCAGATATTTCATCAGAATGATAATCGGGAATGGTTACACATATGCTTTGAATCTGTGATGTACCTGTTGCTCGCATACATTCAGCGACAACATTTGCAAGACTGGTCTTTTCCTTTGAATCCTCTGTCAGTTTTACCGTCTGCACATTCCGTGAATTATATGAATATACACTTGCCTGAATTTTACTATATCCTATATCTATTCCTGCTATAAGTCCTTTACACTGCTCCATATCTGCTATCCTCATTTGACAATTGTAAACATTTCTCTTGTGACGTATTCCTCAACACAGTAACTATACATGAGCTTTCTTAATGTTGTAAGGTCATGCTGCTGTCTGCTTGCAAGACAATCATTAAGCATGTCAATCCTTCCATCTGTGTTCTCTGATGGAATATCCTTATATTCGCAGACTACCGGCTCTGTAGATGCCTGTTCATTGCTGTCATTAACTATAAATGTATATTCTAATGAATCCCCATAAAACAGATTAAACCTGCATGTAAATATTCCCCATTCGTTAGACTTCATAACCTGCACCAGCCTGTCAGCCCCATTAATACTATATGTCAAAGATACTTTATCATCTGGATCTGCTATGTATTCAACAATAGTAAGTCCCTGCATATTGTATGGTAAATCCAGTATTCCTTTGAATTTTTTGAAAAATCCATATATTCTGTCATGTTCACATAATTCATTAAGGACTGATTGTGCAAGTTCTTTTTCAGATGTATCTTCTCTTAACGCAACAGGGTTTCTTGACAGATTCTTAAGCCATGCTACATAACAACACTCTGGCAATCCATATCCATCCCCCATACACTCCTCTATAACTCTGAATACTATATCATTAGCCTTCTTCTGCCTGAGAAGATAGAATTGTGAATTATAAGATAAATATGCCTTTACTATAAGCATATCAGGAATCTTACTATAATAATCAGCAAACACCTCTGTAAATCTTCCAGTATGCACACCTGTATACATCATCTGGGCAAGAATCCTTTCTGACATATGCAATACATTTACATTATAATTAACTGCTGACTTCCACACAGCATACATTTCATCATTAGTCCCATTATAGTATTCGCACATATAAGAAAGAACAGGTTCATTATAAATGTTGTGTCTGAATATATATTGAGTAATCTCATCAATAATCTGACTATGTCCGTCTGATACATTTGTAAGAATATAGTCAGTCATTTTAAGAAGTTTTGCTGCTTTTGCCATACAGCAACCGTATATACCTGCTATCTCATATGCCTGTGAATACATTGATGAATCTATAAGTATCTCTATCAGCTTTCCCGCATCCTTCTTCGTCAGATTATCTGTATCAACATAATTGTATTCATGCCAGAAATCATCTTCTTCATAATAATGATAGTAATAATCAATCATCCAGGCATTAACCTGCTGTTTATACTGTTCACTGATACCCTGTTCCTTTTTTATTGTTTTGTACAGCTTAAGTGTTTCTTGTGTATTCTGTGAATTCTTTCTCATTTCACAGATTCTGCTCATAATTATTCTGGAATTGTTCTTTCCATAATCACCTGCAGCCTCAAACACCTCTGCATACTGCTGTATATCAAACACTTTTTCTATATCATAATCAATTGTATCTTTTCTAATCTGTCCGTCAATACATTCAAATGTAATCTCGCAGTCACTTCCATACATACATATATATGCTGTTTCCCCTGAAAGCTCATATACTGTTTCTTCTGTAAACTGCGGATATCTGACATGTACATATCTTACCACATCACTAAAGCACTGCATTCTGTACATATATGGCATCTTACTTACAAATGTGCCTGTGTCATCACACACAAGCTGTGTCTTAAGAAGTGCCTTGTATAATACAACAAGATTGTCACTGATATTGCCGGCTTTAAGCTGTTCATACACATATATCTCTATATTTCTTTCATAACCTTCATAGATATTCTTATAGTACGAATCTCTGCCCGTCACCACATTTGCATATAAAAATGCTTTATCTGCATCTGTAAGAGTATTGTCATATGCAAAATACATCAACACTATCTTTGGCAGCTGCCTGTCTGTCTCTTTAGGCATACTGGCAATATAAAACTCATATAATCTTGTTATTTTTAAGCCTCTTAATACCCCTTTTTCATATATCTCAAAGCAGTTTTCTCCTGTCATGCCCATTCTTACCATCTGGGTTACAAGAACTGTCAGTATCTCGTCTTTCTCATATTTATCATATATCTTTTTTAGTATAATAAGAGTATTAATATTAATATTCTTCTCATTAGCCACAACATCTGCAATCTGCATTGCAAGCTTCTCGCTAATAATGTCGTTCCTGCATCCATAATTAATAACCTGCATTTCAAACTGATTAAGCACCCGTAGTAAAACAGGCTGTGCATTAATAATGTTCATAGCCTCAATATACATAACAGGGCTTATGCATCCTGAATTAATTACATCCTTTATTCTTACAAGTCTTATACTCTTATTATCTGAATCTGTACTCAGGTAAAAAAGTATCCATAATATTCTATATGTATCATAGCCATTCTCAAAAAACTTCTTAACCTGTGATAAAACCTGAGCCGTATACTCCTCTTCACGCACAATAAGTGTCGAAACATACAGAAAATAGCAGTAAAGTTCTACATTTTCACCAATTCTTCCGACTATATCTTTCTTGATATTATTATATATCTGTGTTGCTGTTTCCTCTCTTCCGGACGCTATAAGCAGTTGTATCTGCACAATATCATAAAATACATCTGTCCCCTTAATTCCCCTTATTCTGTCAACCGTCTGCATAGATTCAGCAATCCATTTTTCTTTTTTGATTTTCTTCATTCTGAAATCAAGATAAAGCTTTGTAAGCTTATATCGTGCAAGTTTTTCTTCTGTTCTAACTTCAAAATCTTCCGATTCATCAGCCTTCTTACATATAACACTCACATTTATCTTTAAATGCTGCATATAACTTACTATATGTATATATCCATAGTTGTTGCCTGCATGCATTTTCTGTGGATTAACTATATATTTAATTACAGCCCTGTCACCTGCAAAATCATCAGCTGATAAGCTGTCTTTCTCTAATTCAATAAAATCTGCATCTGCATATATATCAATCTCTGTTTCTTCTGTGCCACTCTTTATAAGCACACATTCAAACTGCTCTGCTTCATCTTTGTGTATAATTGTATTCTCTTCGTTATCAATGTGCAGAACAACTGCTTCAGTCTTAACATGATTTCTTATATCATCCTGATTCTCTTTCATACATCTGAATACAAATGGTATCTTTTTCTCGCCGGCATTACATACTACTGTAAATGTTCCCTCTATCTCATCATTTTCTTCAAGTCCGGAAGCGTCCACCTGATATTCAGTTATAATATGCGTACCACCAAATTGTTCTGAAAGAATCTTTACCCTCTCATTGTCAGCATAGACCATTCCATAAACCTTATCGGTGGCATCACATATGAAGCTGCCTGTAGCAACTGTATTACACATAATATCCATGGTAATCTGTTCCTCACTGCATGACAGCTTTGGTACTTTGATAATTGAACTGCCTCTTGAAAGTCTGTTTATGTAATCCCTCATTGGAAACTATGCCTCCGACTTAATCTTATCCAAATGTTTCTTAATATCCCTCTCATATCCCATATCTCCCGGCTCATAGAATTTCTCATTCACATAAGCATCAGGAAGATACTGCTGTCTGACGTAATGATTAGGATAATCATGTGCATATAAGTATCCTACACCGTGTCCTAACTTGGCACTACCCTTATAATGGGCATCCTGCAAATGTACAGGAACCGGTGCAGTCTTTGAATTCTTAACTACATCAAGTGCCTTATCAATTGCCATGTAACATGCATTACTCTTAGGTGCTGTCGCAACATAGAGTGCCGCCTGACTTAATATAATACGTGCTTCCGGCATTCCGATGCGCTCAACAGCCTGTGCCGCAGCCACTGCAACCTGCAGTGCATTAGGATCAGCATTGCCTACATCCTCACTGGCACATATCATTATTCGTCTTGCTATGAATTTAATATCTTCACCTGCATACAGCATCTTGGCAAGATAATAGCTTACTGCATCAGGATCAGACCCTCTCATGCTCTTAATAAATGCTGATATTGTATCATAGTGGTTGTCACCCTCTTTATCATATCTTACCGAGCGCTTCTGGATACATTCCTGTGCTGTTGCAAGATCTATATGTATAACTCCATCATCTGATCTGTCTGTTGTGAGTATTCCAAGTTCAATGGCATTAAGTGCATTTCTCGCATCTCCGTTGGATATATCTGCAAGGAATTCCAGTGCATCATCGTCTATTGCTGCATTGTAGCTTCCCATGCCCTTCTTCTCATCATACACAGCACGCTTTATTATTGTCTTGATATCTTCTTTCTCTAGTGGTTTTAATTCAAATATTATTGACCTTGATATTAAAGCTCCATTTACTTCAAAGTACGGATTCTCTGTCGTTGCACCAATAAGAATTATTGTTCCATCCTCAACAAATGGAAGCAGATAATCCTGCTGTCCCTTATTAAAGCGGTGAATCTCGTCTACGAAAAGAATGGTCTTTCTTCCATACATTCCAAGATTGTCTTTCGCCTTGGCAACAACCTCTTCCATATCCTTCTTTCCGGCAACTGTGGCATTAACCTGATTAAACTCTGCACTTGTTGTATTAGCAATTATTCTAGCTAAAGTTGTCTTTCCTGTTCCAGGTGGACCATAAAATATTACTGAGCTAAGCTTATCTGCCTTAATTGCCCTGTAAAGCAGTTTATCCTTTCCGATTATATGAGACTGTCCTACCATTTCATCGAGTGTTTCCGGTCTTAATCTCATAGCCAATGGAGATTCTGTATTCTTATTGTTTTCACGCATATATTCAAATAAATCCATAACTTATACCTGTTTTAATACATTTGCAATCATCTTAGTTCTGTTCCAAGCCACAATCTTTCAACGTAGCCTATATTGCTGATATCATTTCCCTTCAGTGTATTAGAATAAAGAATATTATCAGCATCATACGCATAGATTCGGTTCTTGTAAAAATATGTTCCCTCTGTATCTGTAACTGCATCTGATTCCAGAATTGCAACAGCTTTGCTCTTAATGTTATCCATATAGTACTGCCTGCCGCCTGAAACATATGTTAAAGCCTTGCCTTTATTATACACTTTAGATAATGAACCTGCATTAACATCTGACGCAATGTCTGTAATCTTGTTGTTATCAACTACTCGAAGCTGTCCTTTCACATTAACATACACTATCTGACCATCTGATGAATTATATATGTAATTCTTTTCCTTAGTCATAGAATCAACATCCACATACTCACTCACTTTAGTTTCTCTGATAAGTGCTGATGTCATTGATGTACCTGAAATTCTGTATATAAGCGAATTGTCTCTATCAAATACATAATCTGCATCATTGTCTGTCTTCTTGTCTATCTTATACGCAGATGCATCTTTACATGAGTAATAATATACTCCATCACTCTTAGAATACAGCAATGTATCCACATCTTTTCTTGTGTTAAGGCTGTCTGCATTCGCTGTATACACACCTGGCATGTTCTCTGACACAGGCCATAACTGCATAACTGCATCTGCAACTGAAACCGGCTTTTCTTTTTTCTCATAATCATATGTATACAATGAGCCTGCATTAGTAAGACATACTATCAGGTGCTTTGACTCATACACATATGCCTTATTAAGATTACCCTCTATAAGAGTTGTCTGTGCCTCAGGCTGTTTCTTAACTTCTTTGACTCTGCTCATGGCAAGGCTTGTTCCATTAGTAGAACCCTCGTCATTAATAATATTAATATTCGTGTATATAACAAGACCGTCATCAGAGATATACATAATCTCTTTCTGCAGATTATCTTCTGACACAAGAACACATTCGTCCCTGCTCCATATGTACATTGAATATCTGCCAGACGAGTTGGACTCATCATATGTTACCGTAACAAAATACTTTCCATTGTCACTCGCAACGCTTAAGATATTCTTCTCTGAATCTATCTGTTCCGGCCACTGTGCTGTATAGAAAGTCTTACTGTCTGCCGCAAATATTGCATTACTTTCATCACATACATAATTGCTGTCCAGCCCTGCTATATCATATATCTTTCCGTTGTAGCTTACATAAAGAGCATAATTCTTCTTAGTTGCAAGCTTGTATATTCCAAATGCTGCGACACCAATAAGCACTACTGCTATCAGCGCTGCCGCTATCATTTTCATTCTTTTGTTTACTTTATGTCGTGCAATTCTTATCTGTGGCTTTTCCTGATTACCATTCCTGTTGCCACCTGTTTTTCCGCTACTTTGTCCCTGCTTTCTGCTGTCCGCTTTGCTTCTGTTCTGACTCTGCTTCTTACTTTCTGTCTTGTTTCTGCTCTGATTCTTTATCGCCTGCACGCGTTTTGTTAATGCCTGTCCATAGTCACTCTGTGATTCCTCTTTTTTATCAGAAGAAGCAGACCTCTCTTTCAAAGCCTGCTTCTCCTCATATGCTTTTCTTCTGGCAAGATAATCACTGTTGTTAACTAATATAACAGGTCCATCACATCTTGGGCACTGACTGCCCTCATATTCCTGACCACATTTAGTACACAGCATAATTCTTTCCTTTTAATTATCGATTTAAATTCCGTTCTTTTATTAATTAAAATCTGAACTTATCTTCAAAATACGCCTTAAGATCTGCTATCTTTATTCTTTCCTGCTGCATTGTATCTCTGTCTCTTACAGTTACAGCACCATCTTCTTCTGAATCAAAATCATATGTGATACAGAATGGTGTACCAATCTCATCCTGTCTTCTGTATCTCTTTCCAATATTACCTCTGTCATCAAACTCACAATTGTAATACTTAGAAAGTTCTGCATACACCTTTTCTGCACCTTCATTTAACTTCTTAGAAAGTGGAAGAATACCTATCTTAACTGGTGCTAATGCTGGGTGGAAATGAAGAACTGTTCTTACATCTCCTCCTTCAAGCTCTTCCTCATCATAAGCTGAGCAAAGGAATGCTAATGTTACACGGTCCGCACCAAGTGAAGGCTCGATAACATATGGTATATACTTCTCCTTAGCTTCATCATCAAAGTATGACATATCTTCACCAGATACTGTCTGATGCTGTGTAAGGTCATAATCTGTTCTGTCAGCGATACCCCAGAGCTCGCCCCATCCGAATGGGAAGAGGAATTCGATATCTGTTGTTCCCTTAGAGTAGAAGCAGAGTTCTTCTGGTGAATGATCTCTTGCTCTCATCTCATCTTCTTTCATTCCTAATGCCTTAAGCCAGTCGATACAGTACTGTCTCCAGTATGTGAACCACTCAAGATCTGTTCCAGGCTTGCAGAAGAACTCTAATTCCATCTGCTCGAACTCTCTTGTTCTGAATGTGAAGTTACCTGGTGTAATCTCATTACGGAATGACTTACCAATCTGTCCGATACCAAAAGGTACTTTCTTTCTTGATGTTCTCTGAACATTCTTGAAGTTAACGAAGATACCCTGAGCTGTCTCTGGTCTTAAATATACTGTGTTCTTGGCATCCTCAGTTACACCCTGGAATGTCTTAAACATAAGGTTAAACTGTCTAATATCTGTGAAGTTATGCTTTCCACATGAAGGACAGCAGATATTCTTCTCATCGATGAAATTCTTCATCTGCTCCTGTGTCCATCCATCAACTGAACCGCCGAGATCATATGAATTCTCGTCTGCCCAGTCTTCTATAAGTTTATCTGCTCTGAATCTCTCATGACATTCCTTGCAGTCCATTAATGGATCAGAAAATCCACCAAGATGACCTGATGCTACCCAAGTCTGTGGGTTCATAAGAATTGCACAGTCAACACCTACATTGTATGGGCTTTCCTGTACGAACTTCTGCCACCATGCCTTCTTAACATTGTTCTTTAACTCAACACCAAGGTTACCATAATCCCAGGTATTAGCTAATCCGCCATAGATTTCAGAACCTGGGTAAACAAATCCTCTTGCCTTAGCTAAAGAAACAATTTTCTCCATTGTCTTTTCCATAATAATATAATCCTCCTAAAGGCAACAGCCTGACTACATCGAACTGCATCGGCTGCTACATAATCTTAATTATTTTATAACATTTAGTGCTGATTAGCAAGAGGAATGATGTCTTAATCCTCCCAAGCTCAATATACTTTCACACTTAAATAGCACATTGTATAATTTTTAATGCACTGCCAACATATATGTAATTCAAAAAATATCAGAAAAGCCAGATATATAACAACTTCTGTTATTATACATCCGGCTTATATTATGCATTAATCAATAGTGTTCTTTTTCTTCTTATCTTCATGTATAACAAATACAATTCCTGCTAATGCCATAAACAACATTATACTATAACCTGCTACATTATACACATCAGCTGTCTTTACACTATCTTCTGCCTGTTCCTTATCACCTGAAATGGTTTCATCGCTTTTCTTATTATCATCACCCGTATCCGGTGCTGGCGTTGGATCTGGCGTTGGTGTCGGATCCGGCGTTGGTGTTGGTCCTGGCGTTGGTGTTGGTCCTGGCGTTGGTGTTGGTCCTGGCGCCGGATTATCACTCTTATTAAGCTCTTCATTTTTTGCACTAATAGCACTTAAAAGACTCTGACCTTTTGTTGTCCAGTAAACTGCATCAACTGTAAAACTGCCATCTGAATCTGCTGCTTTTGCTGTAAGTGTTCCATTTTTATCAACAACAAATACCTGCTGTCCATCTGGATTAACGCCCGCTACCCTTGATGGTGCTTTGACAGCCTTTGAGAGTGATATATTCATATTCTGAATCTGTTGTGCAAAAAGTTCTGCTGTTATAAAACCGCCAAGCTTATTGCTATGTGTGCTATCTCCTGCTGACATAACCTGCATACCATTAACAGATTTGCCATTAGCTGCCTTTTCATCTGCTTTGTATGCTTCCTCATACATATTTTTTGTTATCTCAAATCCATCAATAAGCAACACATTCTGTTCCTTTGCAAGCTGTTTAACTGCCTCAACATAGGCGTTATTTTCTGTTACCAGTGTTCCTGTTGTTGTATCTGTTGAATCATGATGTGGTTTGATAGTTCCATCATTTGTATAATAAAGTCTTGATACTGGTGTTACAAGAACCGGTATAGCTCCTACTTCTCTCGCTGTCTCGATATACTGTGTAAGATACCACTTATAAGTACCACCACAATCATACGAATAAAAGCTGTCACCATACTTTGAAGCAAGCGATGATGGTGTTGCCACTTTAGTTCCTGCTGTTACCGGATATATTCCGTTAGCATCTGGTTCTCCAAGTGGTACATATCTATCTTCAAGATATCCTTTTCCATTAGCGCAATCATTGTGACCAAACTGTATAAACAGATAATCGCCTTCTTTAATATTGGCTTTTATCTTATCTAATGATCCTTCATTAATAAAGTTACGGCTGCTTCTTCCTCCATTAGCATAGTTCTGTACCTTAACCTTTGAAGAGTCAAAGAATGTCTGTAAATATTCACCCCATGAACCTTCTGCCTGAGCCTTGCCACTCATATACATACCTGATGCTGAATAATCCTTAACTGTTGAATCACCTGCTAAAAATACATTTACTCCATCTCCAAGTTCTATATCTGTTGAACCCGTTGGATCTTCATATCCTTCCCTTACATATGCATCTGCCTTATAACTTACCGCTTCAGACTTTATTCCGCTTATGTTTTCAGGTACAACTTCAACTTCAATATACTTTCCAATTGCATCTTTTGTGATTTTATATGTATTGTCTACATTGGCGCTTGTTGCTTTTACAAGAGTCCTGTTTCCATCATTATCAACAATATACCAACGGATTACTGATGCATCAGATGCATCATTTGCATTGCCAAGTGAGTATACTACAGTAAGAGTATGTCCTGGATATGGTGCATTGATATCTCCATTATCAACAAGATATGGTGTTTTTTCAAATATCACTGTACTCTCATCAGCAACATAATCCGAAGGTGTCCAGCCAGAAAGATAATCATTCACAACATCTTTCTTTGCAACGCTGTCATCTGTCACAACTCCTGTAACTCTCTTAGACATATCAACTGCTGTTCCATCTGTGTAAACAGAATTATATTCTTTATAGTTTGCTTTTTCTGGTTTGTTACCAGACATATCAAACCATCCTTCATCTTTTATGTAACTGCCATTTATCTTAGTATTAAGGAATGTTACTCTCGCATCCTGTCCCCAAGGTCTTCCAAGATATCCCGCATTTACCTCAAGTTCATCGTTTCCTGTTATTGTACAGTTTCTAAACACATACCCTGCCTTAGTTGCTGCTGTTGGCTTGTGTGCTGTAATATAACCGCCAACAGAGCCTGTACTATAACCAAAGAATCTAAGCTCACATCCGTCAAATACTGCATTGCCATCACCAAATATGTAATCTGTATTACCTTCTATGCGACAGTTCTTAAAATACATATTAGTTGCAGAATTACCTGTATATAATGTATCCTGGCTTCCAAGGAATGCACAATCTGTAAATTCTACCTTATCAGCTTCTATAGCCATGGCTGTTGCTCTTTCAGTTGCTGCTTTTGATGTAACATCTGTTGAGTAATTTCTTTCTGGAAGCTTCGTATCAGTTGGACTTACGCCATCTTCTATTTCTTCATCTGTTATATATCGGTTAAAAGAAGCTTCAAATGTAATTCCATCAGCACTAAAACCAGTTGCTGTATTTTTAAGCAATACTGAACAACCCCACTTTGAAGCAGCAGCTTTATCATACTTATCATATGCATTTTCAGCATTATAATAACCGGTTGAATCTATGCTGTAATACTCATATCCAATTCCATAATACCATGTAAGAAGTACCTCTTTACCTGATGACTTTTCATCATTAACAAGTCTTACATAAGGAGTTGATATAACAACCTGTTCTCTGTATGTACCAGGAGCAATATGTACAGTAACTCCGTTCTTTTCATCCGGAGCTGGTGTCATTGCCGATATTGCTGATATCGCCTCTTTTACTGTATTAAAATTAATATTTCCTTTTTCTTCATATCCAACATATATATCAGATACTCTTTCAACCTGCTCTTTATCCTTGGTAGATACCATTAAAATATCTTTAGTCACATCAGCATCGCTTACTACTATATGTGTTGTTGTTCTATATCCATCAGCAACAGCTTCGATTGAATATGAACCATTTCTTAACATAACTTCATATCCATCTGTCGTTACTTTTCCTGTATATATATACTTATCATCTACATTCGTAAACTTAACATCTGTAACAGCTGTATTACCATCAAGTCCTGCAAACTTTCCTGCTGCCTTATATAACCTTCTGGCAGAAACTTCAATATCTCTGGAATAGCTTACCTGACTTATTATCTCGCCTCCGCTTAAAACTTCATAATCATTAACTCCGATAAGTTCAACTGTATACTTGACATCAGGTTCAAGTGTAGCTGTAAATGCCTTTTCAGAATCAAGCTTAAGAATCACATCATCTGCTAATGAAGATGAATCAGCCACAAGTTTGACTGATAAATTAGATGTATCATAGTCAGCAGCAAAGCCTGTAACCTTTCCTGTGTATGTATACACTTTCTTCTCTTCTATGCTTAATGTAACTCCAGACTTTCCTGTAAGAGCTTCATCTACTGTTGTCGAAATATTCTTTGTAGCATTCGAAAATCCATATCCTGCTACTCCTGATAATACTGCAGTATAATTACAGCCTGCTGCAAGTGTAGCTGTAAATGTATTCCCCTTTATATCTGCATCATATGTAATACCATTAGCCTCATCCTTAAACATAACCTTATAGCCGCTTAGCTGTGCGCCATCTATTGTTCCACTTACTGCAACTCCAGGTATCCTGACAATTCTGTTATATATAGGTTTTCCTGCTGCTGCATCTGTATATACCTTATATGATCCACTATACTTAGCCACAAATTCATATTTAGTACCCTTGTTAGTAAAGCTGGCTTTTTCTACCTGTTCATTATCTTCACCAAGATATTTAAAAACAAGTGTTCCTGTAGCAGCATTGCTTGATGCCATGTATACAACTATCTTATCTCCTGCTATTACATTGTTAATGGTAACATTTCTTCTTGTCTCTCCTCCTGTACCATTACAGTAATACATACCACCCGCTGTATATCCATCATCATATGCTGTTGTTGCTAAAGCATTGGTTCCATAGTTTTTGCTTGATGTTGAGAACAATCTGTCATTAGCTATATGATTGATAGTAAGATCACCAAATGTTGTCTCTCCAGCAACAAATTTTCCAGCCTGGGATACATTGGCACAACTATCCCAGTCAGAAGCAGTGATATTATTATTATATTTACTAGTATCTGCTTCCTGTACTGCACCCATATCCCATACGTCAATCTTTCTTTTTGACGCATCTGATCCTGCTGCAAATGCAGCCACATCTATGCTTGTAATAAGCATAAGAACTGCACATAAAAGACTGCTAAGACGTCTTTTAGTTATTCTGCGCATATTGACCTCCCTTTCTGCCATTAAAAGGCATCACTATATTATATATTTGCATGAATATCAATAATTTTTGTTTCAAAAACTATTTAATATTCATAATGCAATTGTATAGTATGAACCAATGTCAAGGTCAATATTTTTAATGTATTTAACAAAGAATTGTTTTTATATACGTACACGTCACATTATAAAACTGCTGCCATTAATCCTCCCAGGGACGAATCCTGTAAGCAGCCCCTATCTCATCACATAGCTTCTGACACTCTGCCTCTTCCTCGTGAGATATGGTTGTGTCAACTGTTGTAAGAACAACATTAGGGATATACCTGGTACATTCCTTTGCGAAGCTTATCATTTCATCAAATGATTTTTCGCCGAACTTACTTCTTACAAGTGCATTGTATTCATCTTTGTGTGGATTGTTAAGACTGATTGATATTGTGTCAATCAAGCCTTCCATCTCTGGCACAATGTCTCTGCCATTAACAAGATTTCCAACTCCGTTAGTATTGATTCTTGTCTTTTTGCCATATGTTTTCTTGACATACTCAGCAACCTTGATAAGAACATCGAATCTTTCTGTCGGTTCTCCGAATCCGCAGAATACGACTTCTTCATACTCATCCATATTGAACTTTTCAAATTCAGCAATAACCTCATCATATGATGGTTCTCTCTCAAGCCAGAGTCTGCCTGACTCTCCGATTCTGTCCATTGTCTGTCTTAAACAGAAAGTACATGAATATGGACATTTGTTAGTTAAATTAACATATAAATTATTATGAACCTTATATAATATCTCCATTGTAATTCTTCTCCTTTTTACTTCAACGTAGTCAGCAGTTCCTCAAACGGCACACCGTCTGTCAGAGGAATATCCATCTCTATAGCCTTGAGTATGCATTTCTTTATGAATGTAGATGCCTTTCTTACTGACTCGTGGAAATTCACACCATTGACAGCGTCTGCCGCTATTATTGATGCGAATATATCTCCTGTTCCGGAACGCTGTGTTCCAACCTTCATAGTCTTAATAAGATAGTCTTCCCTGTTCTTTTCGTAACAGTAATTACCAATATAATGGCCCCGCTGGATTCCTGTAATAACAATCTTAGATGGTCCCATTGCAACAAGCTTCATCGCAATTTTTTTAAGCTCATCATTGGAATAATCCGGTCTGTATGGCTCGTCAGTTATAATACATGCTTCTGTGAGGTTTGGAGTAAGAATATCTGCATATTTTACAAGCTTCTTCATCTCCTGGCATGTCTCATCAGTATATGTCGGATACAGATTTCCGTAATCACCCATAACCGGGTCGATAACAACAATATTATCTTCGGTCTTGAAATTCTTGAAAAATTCTTCAACAATTGCAATCTGATTATGTGAACCTAAGAACCCTGTTACAATTCCATCGAATTTAAGGTTTAACTTCTTCCACTCTGCCATATAAGGCGGCATATTCTCTGTGAAATCTTTAAAATAAAAGCTGTCAAAACCTGTATGATTAGAAAATATCGATGTAGGCATTGGACAGCACTGAATCTTCATTGCTGATATAACAGGTAGCTCAACTGCAATAGAACATCTTCCAAAACCAGAATAATCATTAATTGCTGCTATTTTCTTCTGGTTATTATGAGACACATTTTTATCCGGCATATTGTCTCTCCTTTCGTCTGAATGTTACATAAAATCTTTACCCCTTAATATACAAAAAACTGGCATATGATAACATAGCCAGTTTATGTAATATTTATATGGTCAGATTAAGCATTTCCTTCGACTTAAATTCTTTATCGAATACAATGCTTTCCAGCCTGTTTACCACAAGCCTTAATTCTTCCTGGACTTCTTTGGTAACGGTGAATGAATACAGCCTGTTAAGCTGTGCTGTGACAATATACTGGAGTGTATATACCGTTGAGCCCGAAAGTGTAATTCCATCATATACATTTGTGGCACAATTCTTACAGCATAGTCCGTTTCTTGAATATGAATATACATACAGATTATCTTCTCTTCCGCATTCGTGACATGTGAAGAAATCCGGACACTCACCGTTAACTGCAATCATTCTTATCTCGTATATGAATCTTATAAGTTCATGGCTTACAGCACCTCTGCCCAATGCCTTTAGAGTGATATAAAGCAGATTAATCATTTCTGATGCATCAAGATTCTCCCTGCCATAATAATCTGCAATCTCAGCAAAATAGCAGGCGTAGCACACGGCATTAAGGTCATTTACCACATTTTCAAAGTACTCCTTAGCTGATGCCTTATACATCGTATATGAATCGCGTCCACGGTACACCTCAAATGTTCCGAATATAAAGCTTCTCGTAACACCAATCAATGCGCTGTTAGGCTTTCTCGCACCTTTCGCAAATACCGTTATCTTGCCATACTCCTTAGTCAGTATAACCAGTCTTCTGTCATATTCCCCGACAGGCATGGCGGAAAGTATCATGCCTGTAACAGTAGTAACCTCCGCCATCGCACCCTCCTGTCATGTATATTATTTGTCCTTCTTCTTGTCATATCCGAAGTTCTTAAGAAGAATATCACTGTCGCGCCATTCCTTCTTAACTTTTACCCAGAGCTTAAGATTAACCTTCATGTCAAGCTGCTTCTCAATCTCGTATCTTGCATTAGTTCCGATTTTCTTAAGCATTTCACCACCCTTGCCGATAATAATTCCTTTATGGGAATCTCTTTCGCATATGATAGTAGCGTCGATATCTGTAATAGGACCTCTTGCATTTCTTCTTTCCTTAAAGCTGTCAATAACAACCGCAATTCCATGTGGAATCTCATCATTTAATGCATGAAGTGCCTTCTCTCTTATAAGCTCTGCAACAATCTGCTTCATTGGCTGGTCTGTTACTGTATCTTCATCATAGTACATCGGACCATAATCAAGATGTGAGAATATAACATCAAGCAGGTCGTCAACATTATTGCCGTTTCTTGCGCACACAGGAACAATATCAACAAAATCAAGTTCCTTTCTGTAGCAGTCAATAACCGGAAGAATCTCCTCTTTCTTGATTGTGTCAGTCTTATTGATAACAAGAACTATAGGAGTTTTACATTCTTTAAGCTTCTCAACGATATGCTCCTCGGCAGCTCCAAGATGTGTTGTAGGCTCAACAAGCCAGCATATAAGGTCAACCTCACTGATTGTCTTCTCTGCCGCACCAACCATGTATTCACCAAGCTTGTTCTTAGCCTTGTGGATACCCGGAGTATCAACGAAAACAATCTGTCCACGCTCATCAGTGTATACAGTCTGTATTCTGTTTCTTGTAGTCTGAGGCTTGTTAGAAGTAATCGCAATCTTCTGTCCGATTATCTGATTCATAAGTGTTGACTTACCAACATTAGGTCTTCCTATAAATGTTACAAAGCCTGTCTTAGTTCTTGTGTTCTCTGCCTTAGCGCCCCCGGTAATTCCGCTGGCTGCAAGCATCTCATCTAAATTCATACATTCTTCCTTTCTGTTATCCCTGTACCTTGATAAGTGGCTGTATCTTATCAAAAAGCTCACTCTCTTTATTGATTTCCTTGCTGCTTCCCACAACGCAGAAATAATTCTCATCCATTGCACATCTTACAAGTGGAGCAAGCTCTCTTATTCTTTCTACATTACAGTCAAGAACCTGACCTCTTTCTTTCTTGAGTGATTCATAATCTGTGTTACAGATGTATCCACCAAATGATCTTGTTCCCTTTGCTGCCGGATTCATAGGTGTATCCATATCACCTATTGTTCCGATTATGAACTTGACCATGTCCCTGTCGCTTACATCAAAATGTTCAAGATAGTCTGCTGCATTTTCATATATATCGTTAGTCTTTCTTAAGTTAGGGTCTCTGTAAGAAACCATATACATGTCACCGTTTCTGTAAGAACCGCTCATGCAGCCGTATGCGCCGCCTTTTACTCTAACATTAATCCAGAGATAATCATACGAGAATATAACCTTAAGCACTCTTAATGCTCCTGTGTATTCATATCCTCCATCTCTGAAGTTACCACATCTTGCAACATACTGGACCTGTGAAGCTGAAGTATATCCTGTCTTGACATTTGCAGGTGTGTACTTTCTTTCGCATGCTGGCATGTCCGATTTTTTCAATTCTTCCGCATACTTTCCGAAAGCAGGTGCAAATGCATCATATCCCTTATCATCAGCAGTAAAGCTGACAATAATATTCTCTTTGTGGAATATATAATCGACAAGTTTGCTTAACTTATCTGCGATATCTTCCTTAAGCTCATCAAACTGTGAGTCAAGCTTCTGTATAAGCTCATAGAACCCATATCCTCTCATCTCGTTAGAATAATATGCATTTCTTGAGAACTGTGCCATACCTGCAAGCATTGCTGTTGAATGTCCTGCACTTGTCATTGTGCTTTCCATTCTTGACTTAAGCTTCGCAATTATCTCTTTAAGTCTCTTATAATCTGAGAACTTTGTCTTATATATAATTTCATTCATCATATCAAGGACGAACTGGATATTGTCATAGAGAACCTTACCCTTAACCTCATACATAATAGTACATTTGTCAAAATCCTTATTATCTGTGTATATGGCAGCATCAGTTGAGATTCCACCACAGTTAATATTGATTTCATTAGTCAGCTCTGTATATGTGTACTTTTCAGTATCCATAAGTCCAAGAACCGAGCTTAAAAGTCCGATATATGGAAGCAGTTCATCAGGCACATTCTTACAGTCGTAGCACATCATTATATATGCAATTCCATTAGTGAACATATTGTGGTGGATTACATCAACACCACCAATCTTCTTAGGGTCAATATATAACTTAGCCGGCTCTCTTGTGATATCCTTTAACTCAAGCTGTGGAATCTTCTCAAGATCCTTCTGGCTTGAAGGTGTATCCTGATATTCCTTTAATGCCTTTGTCTGCTTAACAAGCTCTTCCAGTTCTTCCTTGGAAAGTGTTGCCTTATACTTTGCAAGCTGCTCTGCTTCCTTTGCTTCCTTCTCCTCTGCAAGTCCATGCTTTGGAACAAGACTTAACACTACCTCATGATTATTATTAATAATATTGTCTTCAATGAATTTCTCAAAGAAGCCGTTCTCTGAATTCTTCTTGATTATTTCAAATGTCTCTCCTGCCTCAACATGAACAAATGGCTTGTTCTCATCATAAAGCCAGCTGTCCATCATTGTGAGATAATACATAAGTCCCTTCGGATATGGTCCAAAATCAGCTTCTCTGTATTTGAATTCGTAATAGTTGATTCCTGCCTTAACCATTCTCTTGCTAAGACCGTTCTTAACAATATCAGAAAGCGTGTCTTCAACAACACTCACAAATCTGTCTCTGTCACTTTCATTCGCATTCTTAGTAATAATTGAATACACCGGCTGATACACAGAAGTCTCTAACACACTGTACACATCTGTTCCAATTCCGGCGTCAATAAGTGCCTGCTTAAGCGGAGCACCCGGTGCCATGATAAGTGCATAATCAAGAATCTGTAATGCAAGATAGCTTACTGGGTCTGTTGATGTTCCGATAACAACATTGTAAGAAAGATAAGTGTTATCCTCCTCTGGCTCATCATCAGTAATTGCATACTCTCTTGTCTCATACTTAGGTGCGTCAAATGCTTTCTGGAAAGTTACCTCGGCATCTATATTGACATCATTCTTATCAAAAGCTGAGAGGTATTCGTTATTAAGATATTCAAGCCTCTCATCAACATCAATATCTCCGTACAGATAGATATAACTGTTCACAGGATGATAATATTCCTTGTGATACTTAATAAAATCTTCATACTTAAGCTGTGGTATAGCCTCAGGGTCACCACCGGATTCATTCTTGTATTCAGAATCAGGGAAGAGTGATACAAATGTATATCTTGAAAGCACATCATCTGCTGAAGAATACACACCCTTCATCTCATTAAATACAACTCCGTTATAAGCAAGCTCTCCATCTACATCTTCAAGCTCATAATGCCAGCCTTCCTGCTTGAATATCTCCTCATGCTCATACATTGCAGGATAGAATACCGCATCCATATAGACATCCATAATATTCTTAAAATCTGCCATATTGCAGCTTGCAACAGGATATACTGTCTTATCCGGATAAGTCATTGCATTAAGAAATGTGTTAAGAGAACCCTTGCATAGTTCTACAAATGGGTCTTTAACCGGATATTTTCTTGAACCACACAAGGTAGAATGTTCAATTATATGCTGCATTCCCGTGTCATTATCCGGTGGTGTCTTAAAACCTATAGAAAATACCTTGTTATCATCATCATTAGAAATAATTGCAACTCTCGCACCTGATTTCTTATGCTTTAATAAAAGTCCTACAGAATTAAGATCATTAAGCTTTTCAATGTTCACAAGCTCATATGCACCGTAATCTTTATTAAGTTCGTTATATCTTGTCTCTAAATTCATATTACTGCTTTAATCTCCAATCTTTACAATAAGGAATTATACATATAAATATAATACCCCACAATGTAGGATTTTACCACATTGTGGGGTGAGTGTAAACTTACATTACATATGTAAGCTATAGTATTTATTTGCCGAAAAGACCTTTCTTCTTACCGTGTCTTTCATTGCCTGTAAGCGCCTTTTCATATGCCATAAGTGCGTCCTTCTGCTCCTGATTAAGCTTTGTAGGAATATCAACTATTAAAGTGATATAATGATCGCCTCTCTGTGCTGCATTTCTTACACTTGGCATACCTTTGCCTTTAAGTCTTACTCTTGTACCTGATGCTGTTCCCGGCTTAACTTCGTACAATACTTCTCCATCAACAGTCTTAACCTTGATTTCACCGCCAAGTACCGCTGTTGGATAGCTTATTACAACATTAGAGAATATATTGTATCCGTCTCTTTCAAATTCTGTGCTTGCTGAGATAATAACAGCAACTAAGAGGTCACCTCTTGGTCCGCCATTAACTCCCGGCTCACCTTTGCCCTGTATACGTACGCACTGGCCATTATCGATACCAGCCGGGATATTGACTTCAATAGTCTTCTTGCTGCTTATATAGCCTGTTCCGTAACAATCCGGACACTTCTCCTTAATTATCTTACCAGTTCCATGACAGTCAGGACATGGCTGCTGACTTCTTACCATTCCAAGGAATGACTGCTGTGTGAAAGTTACCTGTCCACGACCACCACATTTGCTACAGGTCTCTGGTGATGTACCAGGCTTAGCTCCTGTACCGTGACAGCTTGAGCACTCATCCTTTAATGTAACATCTATCTTCTTGGTTGTTCCCCTTACTGACTCGTCAAATGTAATTCTTACATTAACTCTTACATCAGCACCTCTTCTTGGTCCATTGCTGTTTCGTCTGCTTCCGCCGCCTCCGAACATACCGCCAAAGAGATCTCCGAAAATATCTCCCATGTCACCAAAATCGAAATCGAAGCCACCTGCTCCAGCTCCACCTGCTCCGCCTTCAAATGCGGCATGGCCAAACTGGTCATACTGTCTTCTCTTTTCAGCATCGCTTAACACCGCATAAGCTTCAGAAGCCTCTTTGAATTTTATTTCAGCTTCTTTATCCCACATGATCTGTGCATTGGTATCATAAGGCGCCTCTCCTTCGATTTCAATATAGGTCCCGGAATTATAATCATGCAGATAAGACTGCATATAATCGGTGATAAAATAATAAGGGGCATCCGCACCAATATCATCCCAGGTGACAGGTTCTGTCTCATCTTCCAATACAACCTTCATGGCATAGAGTGTTCCGGTCTCGGAATCCACGACACACTCTATACTGACTCCCGTAACCTCCTCTTCCTTCATGCGCATACAGATGTCATAGGCCATGATCGCGACTCCGTCCGACAGCTTTTCATCATACAAAATATATCGTTTGATGGAAATATGATCTGTATCCATATTTTTGAAAAAATAATCCTCCGGGATCACACCCATATCCTGAAAAGTGTAATTCCATTCCGTATTTAAAATATATTCATCGATCAGACTATATATTTCACCATCCGTTGCAGCTTCATAATCCTGTTCAGAGATATAGTACTGTTTTCCCAAAGCGATACCGTCTGCCAGATTTTGAAGTCTGCGCACGGTGTCTGTCTCATACTCTTCCTTCCAGACGGTATAATCCGTTCCTGTATTCGATATACTGACTGACCCAGTCAGCCTGCTTTTATCCTGCAATCGTAACAGCCCTTCCGGTCCTGCGAATGCAAATACGATCAGCACGAGCAGTCCGCCCATACATAGTAGGAAATTGCGCCTGTTCTTATTCTCCTGTTTTTTCATATTCCGCCTTTTGCTCCCCTGTTGCTTTTATTTTTTACAGCATGTTTTTCCCCGGGAAAATATAACCGCATTACCGTGCCTTCTCCAAGCTTGCTGTCAATCTTCAGTTCCCCCTGATGCAGGGTAATGATCTTCTGACAGAGAGCCATTCCGATACCGGCTCCGCCCTCCTTGCGGGATCTGGACTTATCCACCATATAAAAAGCCTCTGTGATACGCGAAAGTTCTTCTTCCGGAA
>ERZ779892.841-NODE-841-length-31493-cov-5.441536_pt1 | contig 31493 bp, 18 predicted proteins | sample MGYA00511552_ERZ779892 | MGnify/ENA primary metagenome ERZ779892 (study PRJEB29588, sample SAMEA2154561) | human gut metagenome | biome: human gut; feature: human-associated habitat; material: faeces | place: Denmark | collected 2008/2010 ... | reverse complement strand
CCGTGGCTGCGGCGGCGGTGCTCTTCAGAACGCCAGGGCAGACGCAGAAACGCTGCGCAGAGCGGAACAGATCGTGGCAGGCGGGCCGGACAATGGACATAATATGCTCGGTACACTGCAGGCCGAACTGCTTGTAGCCTATGAAAGAAAAGCAACCGCTGCACATTGGTATGAGGGTGAACTTCCGGTACAGGTGTTTCTGATTGGCGATCTGCCCGTTTTTATCATGCCGGGAGAGTTGTACCATCAATTTGGGCACACGCTGAAGGATGCGTGCGGTGGTCGTTGTTTGATTGCGACATTGTCAAACGGCTTTTTCGGTTACATTCCTGTGCCCGAACTGTTTGACACAGACGTGTATCCGGTGCAGTTGTGTGAAGGAAGTATGTGGCAGCCGGAGGCAGGTGCAATGCTTACGGACTGCGCGATCAAAATGCTGCAGCATATGATGGAGGAAGAAACATGCTGAATACCGGACTGGTTTCCGTTACGTTCCGCGATAAAACGCCGGAAGAAATCATTTCCACAGTCAAACAATGCGGTCTTGAAGGCATTGAGTGGGGCGGGGACGTTCATGTTTTGCCGGGCGACGTTTCGCGTGCGCGCGAGATCCGGCACCTTACCGAGCAAGCCGGGCTTGCCGTCTGGGCCTACGGCTCTTATTTTGAGGCTGGTGAACAGACACCGGATCTGTTTCCACCGGTGCTGGAAAGTGCAAAGGCGCTCGGTGCCCCGTGCATCCGCATCTGGGCTGGTACCAGAGGTTCAGCACAGGCAGACCCGGAGTATGTACAGCGCGTGATCTCCTGCACACAGGCGATCTGCGACATGGCCTCAACCGCTGGGATCGATATCTGCTATGAATATCATCCGAATACGCTGACAGACAACTGCGATTCTGCCGTGCAGACACTCCGCAGCGTCGCACGGGATAATCTGCATCTGTACTGGCAGCCGAACTCCCGGCTTTCACAGGCGGAGAATCTGCACGCGCTCCGAACAGTCCAGCCATATCTGTATCATGTCCATGTATTCTATCTGGACAGCGTCTACAACCGTTTCCCACTGGCCGAAGGTGCATCCATATGGCAGGAATATCTCGATATCATCCGGCAGGACGGCAAAACGCGCAGTCTGATGCTGGAATTCGTGAAGGACGACTCGTTTGAGCAGATGGCGCAGGATGCAGCAGCGCTCCGTGCGCTTGTCCGTGAGGCCTGATGGAAAAGGCGGTATTTTTGATGAAAAGTATTTTGATCGGCGATCCGGCTATGTGTAAACACGCATTTCCCGCATCCGTGCGTGCGCAGCTGGGCGCATGGACGCAGCTTCCGGATGCACCTGTGACAAGGGAAGAAATTCTGGCACAGCCGGACTTATACCGCGATACGGAGTTGATTTTCTCCACATGGGATATGCCGCATTTTACACGCGAGGAGCTTCAGAAATGCTTTCCCGCGCTGCGCGCAGTGTTTTATGCGGCCGGCTCTGTGCAGCACTTTGCTCGGGAATTTCTGGCGGCAGGCGCGCACGTTTTTTCTGCCTGGGCGGCAAACGCCATTCCTGTTGCAGAGTATGCCGCAGCGCAGATTCTGCTTGCAAACAAGGGATTTCATTATGCCGTGCGCGCCAGTCGGTCGCCTGAAGGACGCCACAGGGCGCTGGAACGTTTCTGGCAGATGCCCGGCAGCTTCGATACGCCGGTCGGTATTCTTGGTGCCGGCATGGTTGGCCGGTCGCTGATCGGTCTGCTGAAGCAGCACCGGCTGGATCTGTGCGTCTATGACCCGTTTCTCTCTGACGAAGCCGCAGCGTCGCTTGGTGTGCGGAAACTCCCGCTGGAGGAGCTGTTTTCGACCTGCCAGGTCGTTTCCAATCATATCGCGGATCTTCCGGAAACAGTTGGGCTGCTGAATTACGCACTTTTCTCCAGGATGCGCCGGAATGCAACTTTTTTGAATACCGGCCGCGGCGCACAGGTCGTCGAACAGGATCTGATCCGCGTACTGCACGAGCGCCCCGATCTGACGGCAATTCTGGACGTTACGATGCCAGAACCGCCGGAGGCCGGAAGTCTGCTTTACACGATGGAAAACGTATTTCTGACGCCGCACATCGCCGGTTCCTTCGGCGATGAGATCGCCCGCATGGGCGAATATGTGGTCGAAGAATGCACGCATTTCATGCAGCACGAACCTTGCCGCTACGAAATTACAGAGCAGATGCTCAAGACAATGGCATAAAAATTACCGGCCAGAGGACTCGATCCTCTGGCCGGTAGTTTATTTTACTGTCTCTGCTCCAGCTGGGTCAGCAGCCGGTCCGCAATCATCAGACTGCGCGGCACATGAAACGGGCCTTTGAACGTGCTGCCCTTGCACGGCGGCTGCGTAGGCAGACCGTCGCGCCGCAGATAGCCGTACCACTCTCCAAACTCAGGCTCGCAGAAATGCTCGCGGCAGTAATCTGCCGTTTTGCAGAACCAGTCCCAGTATTCCTGCTTCCCGGTTTTCTGATAAATCATCAGCGAAGCAATGAGAATCTCATTATGCGGCCACCACAGCTTCATGTCGTGCTCATATGCCTCCGGCGGGCAGCCAAGACAATCGATAAAATAGAGCAATCCGCCGTATTCCTTATCCCAACCGGCATGGATCGCGTAATCAAAAATCTGAACGGCCTGTGCAAACAATGTATCGTCCTGTGTGATCTGCGCCTGCTCCATCAGGAACCAGCTGCATTCGATATCATGTCCGGGATTAACAACGCGGCCAGCCGTCGTATCTGTTTGCAGTTCTCCTTCCGGTCCGACCGTTTCCAGCGTACACTTGAGTTCCGGTTTTACATGATAACGCAGGATCTCCTCTACGCATTGCTGCGCGCGTGCATCGTAAAGTGCGCGCTTTTCCGGATCACAGCGGCGCATGACTGCCGATACATTCAGATAAATCATCGGATCAGCCAGAGCGCGGCCCGTGCGCGTCTGCGGGATCGTTTTGGAGCCAAGTCCGGTCGGGTCTTCGATCAGATGGTGATTGAGCTGATAAATCAGCTCATACGCAGCCCGCGCACGTTCGATGCGGATATGCTCCCCGGAATTGTGATAATACTCGGCGTTTGCCATTGCATAAAACGCCTCGGAGAAGCAGTAGCGCCGCTGGCGCAGCGGATGTCCGTCAGCCGTCACAGTGAAATACATCCGGTTCCCGGCGTCGCGGTTGATGCAGTGCGCCTCCATAAAGTCAAGGCAGCTCCGGCTGATCTCCAGCCATTCCTCGCGCTTTCCATAGTTTGTGCACAGATATGCGTATGTCCATGCGCAGCGTCCCTGCATCCATACGCTTTTGTCTGTGCTGTAAATTTTCCCGGTTTTGTCAAGGCAGGTATAAACACCACCGTTTTCATGGTCTATCCCATATTGGCTCCAGAATTCGACGGAGCGCTTCAGTTCTTCCTGCACCCAACTGTGATAAGCCTGCATTGTCTGCATACTTGTTCTCCTTTCCATTGACGCATCTAAACGGCAGTGACTGTGTCACTGCCGTTCAAGTCGTGTTACTCGCTGAAAATCTGATAATCGCCGCCTGTCAGCAGCACGATTGGAATCAGGCTCTGCGTATGATGTCCATCCGAAGTGACCTGCAGGATCAGATCATATCTCGACTGCGTCAGATTATGCGGCGTGATCTCGATCGTAACACGCGCCAGCGGCACGTTGCAGTGCGCCTGCTCCAAATTGATTGCAAGCGACCGCGCCGGAGAGATCTCCCAGCCCTCGGGCAGATGCAGCGCAGCATGGAGCCATTGCTGACGCAGCAGATTGTTTTCAAAGGTCAGCGTGAATTTCTTCGTGACGTCCTCTGCAATATACGGCGCTTCGTGGTAATCCACATACACATCGAACGGATGCGAAGTGTGCTTCACCAGGAACGGGTTTGTAAAGGTGCGTCGATAGTCCCGTGCGTACCAGCAGCCTACGCGCTCCGGTTCATAGCACTGACGGCTTTCATCCGCCAGAATTGCCTCGATCCCAAGATTATCGTCGAAGGCCAAATCCTGCGGGTTCATAAAGCGCTGCATCTGAATTGCAACGCGCTGCACCAACTCGTCGATCGTATTGGGAATTGAAATATCCACGTCGCTGCGGTTGATGCAGCTGGTGAGGATCATACCGCCGAGCGGCTTCAGCCACTTTTCGCTGATCGCGCCATTCCCACTGACAATGCCGAGAATGGCCGCAAGGGAGCCTGCAGTGCAGTCTGCATCCTCACCGCAGGAAGCGGCAATGGAAATGCACTTGTCGAAATCGCCCTCGCCGTACAGCCACGCCATGACGATGATACCCATATGTCCGGGTGCATCAAAGCCGATCGGGCCGACGGGCTCATCTGGCTCCATATCACGCGGATCGGTTTTCAGGACGCTGAAGCTGCTGGGAACCTCCTGCAGAAGTTTTTTACGCGCCTGCTGCCAGGTCAGGCCGCTCTGATAGCACGCTCTGGCACAGGCGACCGCCTTATGGATCGCGCTGTCCTCCGGCAGATATGAAAGGCCAATGTCAATGAGCGCGTTTGTGTCCGAAATGATAAAAGCGGCACTCTCAATCGCAGCAAGAAAGACCGCCGCATAGACGCCTTCATAGCTGTGGTCAATGATTGCATCCTCATAGGCGTACTTGACCGCAAGCTCCGGATGGCCGGGACACAGGCACGCCCAGATCTCTGTCAGGATCCAGGACCCATTGCTGTTGCGATAATGATTGCCGACATAGCCGGACAGCGGCGGAACAAGTCCGGCCCGCAGATTATTCTTGCCAGCGCCATATTCCGCGCAGTCCGGGTAGATAAAGGACAGCCAATATTCCCCCAGCAGCTCGCGGTTGATGTTCCGGCCGTATTTCTCGACCGCGTTGAGCCATACAAGCTGCAGATCCAGATCGTCGTTCGGAAGCGGCTTGTCCAGCGGCTGCGAATAATACTGAATGTCGAACAGACCGCGCATACCCTCAAACGGCGTGCCTAGCGTGCCGCCGATGTTCTTGCCATTCCAGCAGCCGCGCATTTTGTCCAGATACTCATGGAAGCTCAGTTTCATATGCGTTTCTCCTATTCCTATCATATCTTGCGTATATCTTGTGACAGCGTCAGTATAGCATGCGGCGCTTTGCGGCGTAAATTCACGGTTTTCCACTTTGGTCTGCATTTTTCCACACACCATGCTGCTACAGCGTATTTGTCCATGCAAAGATGCAATTCGTAGAAAAATGCAGACGAATGCGGAAATTGGTTAATTGCCGCCGGCGGCATTTATCGCGTATGATACTTGTACCGAACCGGGTACACCCGGAATGAGAATGAGGAGGAACTACACATGAAAAAGCCCAGCTTGCTTTGCACCAGGCTCGGCGCAGCATTGCTGACTGTCTGCCTGCTGCTTGGCTTACTCCCGATTGCATCCGCAGCAAGCGCTGCTCCGCGCCCCCCCGTCGCTGCAGACGGCAGAATTCTCTACGTCGCGCCGAATGGCAGCGACGCCAATCCCGGCAGCTATGCCGAGCCGTTTGCCACGCTGGAAGCGGCTATGAACGCCATGAACCCCGGCGACCTGCTTTATGTCCGCGGCGGCCTGTACCGTTCTGCGGGAACCGGGCGCGGAATCTCTCAAAAAAAGGGGACAGTCGATAAATGGTTCACAGTTCTGAATTATCCAGGTGAAACGCCGGTTTTTGACGGCGAATGGTATGGCGACGCTACCATCGGCATGCTGTTTGACAGCTGTGCCTACTGGCATATTGAGGGTCTGGAATTCCGGAATTACACGCAGGACGCAGTTTATCTGCGCAACGGCTGCGATCATTTTGAGATCGTAAACATGAAGCTGCACGACGTGACCTCGCTTGTTCATGGCGCGAGTGCTTATGACGGCATCGTGGTTATTGGCAGCACAAACGTTCTGATCGAGGGCTGCGAGATTTGGAATATCGGCTACGCGCGTGATCTCGGCAGCATGCTCGACCACGGCGTCTATGTTTCCACGGGTTCCTCCAATGTCACGGTTCGCGGCTGCTATTTCCACGAGATCCCCAGCGGCTCCGGCGTGCAGTTCAACCACGAGCCGGTGCATGACGGGCTGGTGGAGAACAACCTGTTCGTGAACACCGCGCTCGGCACGGTTCTCAGCCAGTGCTACAATGTTACGGTCAAGAACAACACCTATTATCACAACAAAATGAGCGACGTCTACGCCACAGAACGCGCACACGACAACACGGTCGCTTACAACCTTTTTGGGCCGATGCAGCCGCACGAAACGACGATCGCCAGCTACCACATCTATTTCCCGCTGCTTAACTGCCTGTATAACAGCTTCGATCACAACTTCTACGACAACAGCGCCGCAAGCAACTCCGTTTATCCGGCTGTGATCGAAAACTGGGGTGCCAGCGGCTGCAGCTATGCGCAGAAGGTCGATTGGTCTGTCTGGCAGAATGACGCTGAAACCGACGCGAAGTATGGTGACGGTTATTTTGAGGACAAATATGACGGAAATACGACGGAAACCATCTCCGGTCTTGGCTTTGACAAGAATGGTCAGACTGGCGCGGTAAAGTATGTGAATCCCGATAAGGGCAATTTCGCACTGGCATCCGGTTCGGACTGCACGATTGCAGGCGTGGGTATGCAGAATCCGACATGGTCGCCCGTTGAAGCAGCTGCAGATGATCCGGTCTATCTCTTCCCGAATTACAGCTTTGAGGAAAATTACTCAGAATTCTGGACACGCCATCTTGAATGGGGCAATAACACAACGCACGCTCTCGACGATTCACAATCTTATGCAGGAGCAAAGTCCCTGCACCTAAGCAGTGACGGCAGCAATGGCCGCTACTTCTTCAGCACAGATTATCGCGTTTCCATCAAGCCCAACACCGAGTACACGATTTCCATCAAGGTCAAAGCTGCGGATGGTACCGCAGAAACCGCAAAAACATATTTCGCACTCGGTGAGTGCAACAGCTCCTGGCAGGAATATCACAAGGATACACAGTTCGGCAATACGATCACCGGTTCGACAAACGGCTGGCAGGTGCTGACCGCGACCTTCACCTCGCAGGCAGACGCAACGCTTCTGTGCGTCGATCTTGTCACCGAGGGCAAGGGCGAATGGTATTATGACGACATCAATCTGAGCGAAACCCGCACGGTTCCGCAGGCCGCAGATGAAATTTTCCGCTCCATGCTTGCAAATCCCGGCTTTGAGAAGGATTTTGCGGGCACATGGACCCGCGCACATTATTATCCGAGCGGTGTTGAATCGAGCTGTTCCATTGAGCGAGACAACACAGTCGCATACTCCGGCACGTATTCCATGCACTATCATGTTGGGACCGCAGCCGTTACAGAGGTATCGCTTGGTACAGATTTCCGCACTGCTGTAAAGCCCAATACAAGTTACAAGATCACGCTTCAGGCAAAAACCTCTGCTGAGACCTCTGCTGAGGCAAAAATCTGGCTGAATCTCGGTGAATGCTTTGCGACGCCTACATGGGGTGATATCTACAACGACGTACAAAAGGGAAATATCCTGACCGGGCCGCAGGCAGACTGGACTGCGATATCGGCCACGATCTACACTGCCGCCAACGCTGAGTATATCAACGTACAGCCCGCCGTCAGTGGAACCGGCGATTTCTGGTTCGATCATATCATTGTTGTTGAGATCCCCGGCGAGGCGAATGCGCTGGATACCGCAAAAAATGCAGCGCTTGATTCCCTCGACGCAGCAGTTGCAGCGCTCGACCAGAATGCTTATACATACTGGAACTGGGCGCTAGTACAGACGGCAAAAATGAATGGCATCAATGCGGTAAAGCAGGCTTCCGATGCTGCATCGGCTGACGCCGCAGCAGCCGCCGCAGTCAGCGCTATCCAGGCAGTGAAACCGATTTCCGCGACAAAAACCGAAATGAGTGCGCAAATTGCCGCCGCAAAGAAAACCGTGTCCGATGCAGCCGATCCCGATGATTACCGTGAGGCACAGAAAATGGAGGTTCAAAAGCTGCAGAGCGCATTTGCGCAGCTGGTTGACACATTTGATACCGAGCAGAGCATTGAAAAGTTGACGAAAAAATGCTGCGATCTTCTGGCTGCGATCAAAACCGATGAGCAGATCACGGCAGAGGAATTGGCAGCTGCGAAAGCTGCTGCCAAGGACGCACTGGACAAGTATGCAGTCCGCAGCGACTACACGCTGGAAAACTGGAATCTGGTAAAGGCTGAAAAGAAGAAGGGCAATGCCGCGATCGACGCCGCAACGAGCGTTGCAGCGGTCGATAAAGCACTGGCTGCGGCAAAGGCCGCGATCGATCAGATCGAGAGTATCTCTGGCGCTGCTGAGAGGCTGGCCAAAGCGAAGCAGGACGCAATCGAGGAACTGCGTGCATACATGCAGAGCAAAGACTTCCCCGCAGATAAGCAGTCCGAAGCGGAGCGCATCCTGAATGACGGCATTGCGGAGATCAATGCCGCGGAAACTCTGGACGATGTAGCAGACGCGCTGGCAACGGCAAAAGAAGCGCTGCGTAAGCTGGCCTCTGGCGGCGAACCCTCGGAGGAAGAACGTCTTGCAGAAGCAAAGCAGAATGCAGAGGAGGCGCTGAAGGACTACGCCGACGGCAAAACCTTCACCGGTGCAAACACCAGACCCGCAGTTGACGCGATCATAAAAGCGACGAAAGCCATCAATGCGGCAAGCGCGGTGGATGAGGTCAATGCAGCTCTGGCCGAAGCCAAGGCTGCGCTGGATCGCCTTGCTTCCGACGCACCCATTGACAAGCCGGATCATCCGATCATCGTGGTTCCTGTGACCCGTCCTTCTGAAAACAATACATTTAAGGATGTCTCGTCCAGCGACTGGTTCTATGATGAGGTTCAGTATGTTTACCAGAAGAATCTGATGAACGGAACCGGCACCAGCAGTTTCTCTCCCCGCGATACACTGACGCGCGCAATGCTGGTCACGATCCTGTACCGCATCGAAGGTGAGCCTTCCGTCTCTTATAGCGGAAAATTCTCCGATGTTCCGAGCGGCAGATGGTATTCCAAGGCCGTTGAATGGGCGGCGGCGCAGGGAATCGTCGGCGGCTATTCCAATGGAAAATTCGGCCCCGAAGACTCTGTCACACGCGAACAGCTTGCTGCGATCCTCTACCGCTATGCAGGCAAGACAAAGGGCTTTGATGTCAGTGCATCCGCCTCGCTGAGCGGCTACACTGACAGTGCAAAGGTATCTGCCTATGCGCAGAGCGCTGTGAAATGGGCGATTGCCACGAATCTTCTGCTGCCGACGAGCGGAAAACTCAACGCCGGTGCAGATGCGACCCGTGCCGAGGTCGCGGTTGCCGTCGCGCGCTTTCATCAGCAGTTTGTGAAGTAACTCCCCGCTATCTGTGAAATGCAGCCCTGCGGTTTATCGACCGCAGGGCTGCATCGGCTGTTTCAGTTTGACCGTGCCAGAACTATGTGCAGTGCTTCGCATGAAAACACATTTGAAAGAGAAAGGGACACGTCATGAATTACACGAATACGGATTATCGTAAACGGATTGCAAACGTAAAATATGCAAATTCAGTCGTCAAAACATGCCTGAGGCGGATGCACATACACGATTATATCCCCGGCCAGGTGATATACAATCTTGGTGAGTACCCAAATAAAATGACCATACGCCCTACCGCGTACGATCACGATTTGATTCGGAAGCTCTCCGAAAACGGCGTCGGTCTGATTCAGATCCATGAGGAATGGAACGACGCCATGCGGATTATGGGCGCAGATAAATTTTCTTCTCACGACAAAGACGGCTTAAAGGAATTCATTGACCTGTGCCATTCCTTTCACATCAAGGTTCTGCCGTATCTATCGAGCGGCTTCTTTGATGAACGGGATCCGGATTTTACCGAGAAGTTTGTTGCCGATCCAAAGCTGATGCTGGTTCAAAATTATTACCGCTACAGGTGCTGCAATGCCGCCTCTCCCGAATGGAATCAATACCTGTTCGACAATCTGCACCGCATGATGGATGAATATGCGTTTGATGGGATCTTCAACGATATGGGATACGACCGGCGGGACGGAGAGGGCAATCCGTATGGCATGGAGGAATATGACCCGTATATTGAAGATCTGCTGGTGCGGATGTATTCTGTCGTAAAAAACGAATACCATGGAATCGTTAAACTTCATGTCGGAGAGCTGCAGCTTCCGGTATCAAACGAGAAAATCTACGACTACCTGTGGGTCGGCGAAAGCTGCAAAACATCCGAGGAGCTTCTCAGAACAGTGCAGTACAGCCCCTACGTCATCCCCTGCCCGGATTATAAATTCACCAACGAAACAAACGGAGATATTTATTTTTCGCGCGCATTGCCGTTTTTGCAGTTCCTGCTCCGATTGGACGGACGCCCGATCACTGGCGAACGCAGCTGTGCACCCAATGTCGTGTACCACGACGACGCAGAGAGCCGGCATTTCAGAAAAATCAGAGAATATTACCGCAACCATCCGAATGGCCCGTTTGTTTACAGCGAATGGTCCGATATTCCGGATGATGAGCGTCTGCGCGAAAAATGGTTCACATATCTGAAACTCTATAAGCCAATGGTCAGCGAGGATTCTTTGTGCTTTATCGATATTGCGAAGGACCGCAGGATTCTGACCGCGCCGGCCGGAAATGATATCCATATAAGCATGTTTGTAAACGACGTGTGCTATCTGTGCATTTCAAATCTCGGGAAAAGCAGCGGCAAGCTGGTGTTTCAGGATCAGTGGCTTGACCGTGTGACCGGTAAATGTGCGGCGACAATCGAAATCCCGGCAGGCGGCATGGTGTTTCTGCAAAAGCAGCCGTAACGAGGAAAGGACACATATCATGGTCAAAGTGATTGCAGAGGTGATCGGCATAATAGGAATTATCTGCTCGATCCTGTCGTTTCAGTGTTCACAGAGAAAAAATGTCATGCTCTTTCAGGTGTTGGCAAGTTTGATGTTCTGTACACAACTGTTTCTCGTCGGAGCCGTGACCGGTGCATGCCTCGATTCCATCAATTTTTTCAGGAGTCTTTTCTTTTCAATCGATAAGAAATGGGCAAAGTCAAACTGGTGGCTCGCGCTTTTCATTCTGCTTCTGCTTGCTGCCGGCATTGCGACATGGCAAAATGCGTACAGCATTTTGCCTATGATTGGCTCGCTCCTGTCGACCGTGGCGCTTTGGATGAAAACAAGTAAGAAAATCCGCCTGATCTCATTTTTCTCTGGCCCGTGCTGGCTGATCTACAACGTTGTGAATGGGGCCTACTCTGCGGCGGTCAACGAACTGATTGCGATGACCTCCATCGTGATCGGCATTCTCAGACATGATATCAAGAAAAAGCAGTGCGGTTGATCTGCGATAATTGCTGACGCAAAGAATATAAGAAAACACATAGGCATTCCTGTTGGTAACCAGCCGTAAACCCAGTTAAAATTGTAATCCCAAAAACAAATCCGAACGATAAAGGAGAATCTCAATGAAGCGTTCTGAAATCAATAAAGCACTGAAAGAACTGGAGGTCATGTGCGCACGGGAGCATTGCTACCTGCCGCCGTTCTGCCACTTCACGCCGGAAGAATGGAAAACCAAGGGGCATGAATACGATGAAGTCCGCGACTGTATGCTCGGCTGGGACATTACCGATTACGGCCTCGGCGATTTCGACAAGGTTGGTATGTCGCTCATTACGATCCGCAACGGTAACCGCGCCATGTAAGACAAGTATCCGAAGGTCTATGCCGAAAAGCTGCTATACATGAAGGAAGGGCAGTATTCCCCGAACCATTTCCACTGGTACAAGACCGAAGACATTATCAATCGCGGCGGTGGTAACATCCTCATTCGGGTCTAACATGGCATGGCTCAAAATGACACAAGCCAACTATCATATTTTTAGGTGCAGCTCTCATATCTACATTTGCTAATAACTCCGATGGGCGCTATGGGCAACCGCGAATTATCTTCGAACGTTCAGAAAATCCTTTGCTTCATACGGCGATTTGTCGTATCCCCTCCGAACAAAGGTGTATGTTCCCGCTGCAACATTGTGCTGTTCACCACCAAGCCGAATCTCGGCACTGACCGGCGTAGTAAGAACATATGTCACTGTGGGGCCGTTCCATTTCCAGCATGAACACACTTTTCCGTGCGGCGTATTTACTACTACTTCAAATCGCTGCAGTCGCCGGTTTGGAATGGGTGAGAACAGCACGGTTTCATAGCCCGGCTTCCCCGGACGGATACCTCCCGCCGCGCCGTATAGCCAGTCGGCTACCGCGCCGTAGGCATGGTGATTGAACGAGTTCATATCTGTGCTCCAGAACGAGCCGTCCGCCTTTCGGCTGTCCCAATGCTCCCAGACGGTCGTTGCGCCCATTTTGACAGAGAACAGCCATGATGGGGCTTTCGTCTGCAAAAGAAGGTCATAGGCCGTCTGTGCATAGCCGTTTTCGCTCAGCGCGTGTAACAAATACGGCGTTCCGACAAAGCCGGTCGTCAGTCGATTCCCGTTGCTCCGAACCAGCTCTGCAAGCTGCGCGGCAACGCGGTCAGGAGCCGCCGCAAGACCAAAATGCAGCGCCAATGCACATTCGGTCTGCGTTCGGCAGTCCGGGAATGCGTTCTGGTGTGCGGCACGGATCGTTTCAAACAGCCGATGATATGCAGCGCCGTCCATATCCAGCGCGTCCATTGCCTGTGCCAGAAGCTGTGCGGAATGCGCATAGAATGCCGTTGCGATAAATTCCTTGCGGGAAGCGCCGGTATAATTGCCCTCTCCGGCGTCGAGCGCCAGCCAGTCGCCATACTGGTGGCCGGTGCTCCAGATGCAGCTGTCCCCGGCAGCCCTGCATACATATTCGACCCATTTCTGCATCATGGGCAGATGCTCACGCAGGAGTTCCTTGTCACCATAAGCCTGATAGAGCTGCCACGGGCAGATCACCGCCGCGTCCGCCCACGCCGAGCCGCCGCAGAACAGCGCGGGATCTTTCGTAAACAGACCGACATTCGGGACAAAATGGGAAACCGTGCCGTCCCCGCGCTGCTCCGCTACCATATCGCGCAGCCATTTTGAAAAAAATCGCTTCCCATCAAACGTGCAGGTGATCGCACGGATGGAGACCTGCGCGTCGCCTGTCCATCCAAGCCGCTCGTCGCGCTGCGGGCAGTCAGTCGGTACGTCCAGCAGGTTGTCCTTTTCGCCCCAGACAATGTTCTGATACAGCTGGTTCAAAAGCGGATCGGACGTGCGAATCCAGCCGGTTCTTTGCAGATCGGAATAGACGCAGACCGCCGTGAAATTCTCTGCCTGCCAACCCTCCGGCGCTTCGTCCACACGCAGATAGCGGAAGCCGTAAAACGTGTGGTGTGCGCGGCCGGTCTGGATTCCGTCACGGCAGATATACTCGATTCTGGATTTTGCACTGCGGTAGTTTTCCGTATAGAAATTTCCGTCTGCGTCGAGCACCTCTGCGCAGGAGAGCAGAACGCGCTCACCAGCGCGGGCCTGCACGGTAAATTCCGCATAGCCCGTGACCTCCTGCCCGAAATCGAGTACCGTTTCGCCCTTCGGCGTATGCAGAACCGCGGCCGGCTTGAGTCGTTCATGCTCTGTAACGATCTCGCCCTCCTGCGGGATCAGCATCTGCTTGCCGCAGCTATCCGTCCGGCAGAAACGCCAGTTTTCCGGTGTGACGCGCGCATCATACGTTTCGCCGTCGTAAATATCGCTGAACCGGATCGGGCTTTCGGCCCATTGCCAGCTTTCGTCGGTCGCATATTCCCGCGTGCCGTCCGCGTCGGTCAGATGCAGTGCTGCCAGCAGCCGCGGGCCATCCGCAAGCGCCTGATAGGCATCGGTGGAGATCCGCCCGGCGAACCAGCCCTTTCCGAGCGTGACGGTCAGTTCGTTCTCCTCGCGCAGCAGCGCCGTCAGGTCATAGGTCTGCACCTGCAATCGCGCCGGATAGCTCGTCCAGCCGGGCGCGAGAAAGAACCTTCCGATCCGCTGCCCGTTCAGAAACGCTTCGTAGACGCCGAATGCGGTGATTTCCAGCTTCGCTGCTGCACCGGGGCGCGCAGTAAAATGCTTTCGGAAAACAGGGCATATTTCGCCGATATCCTCCGATGGATAGATCCAGCTTGCGTGCTCTAAAATTTGACTCATATTTTTCACCAAAGCATCGTCATATAGACAATATTTGCTGTCGCAATCTGCCCCCAGTGCGTGGCGACCGGCTCTGCGCAGCGCTTTCCGTGATCGAAGAAATCAAGCTGCGCTGCTTCCAGTTCTTCCAACCGGTCGAGCCGTCCGGCGCAGTAATCCTCCAACCGCGCACGGCAGGTCTTTACTCTCTGCATCAGACCGCCGAGCCGGATGTCCTGCACGTCAAAGCCATGCGGCTTGTTTTCCTGCATCCACTGTGCCTGATAGGCATCATGAAAGCGTTCCAGACGCACAAGTGTCTCGTCAAGCTCCGTGAGCATGGCGCAAAGCGCTGTTTTATCTCCTGTGCGGTATGCCTCGTGGACGCGGGCGCCAAATTCCGCCTTGATCTCTAGCACCCGGCACAGCGCACCGAGCGTCTCAAATAGGTACCCCCACTCCGGCAGCGTCTGCAGCGTCTCCAGCCGTTCGGCGCACGTGCCGAACTGTGCGCCCTCACCGGACAAAACCGTCTGATCCATCATGCCCATGAACGGATCATTATACAGCAGGAATTTATCCAGATTCCGAACGTTGTCGTCAAGGCCGTTGCGCGTTCCGGGCAGATCCAGCTGCATGAAATCGTCGAATGCTGCGCCGAAGCGCTGCGCGAAATGTACTTTGATCGTTTCGTCGTTTGTTTCACCCTTCGCAAGCTCCGAAGCATAGAACAGCGACGGCAGGAGCGTAAACGGGGAGCATTCCCCGCCGTCGTCACCCCACATGGTCAGAAATACGTCCTGCACGCCATGCTCCCGGCAGCTTGCAAGCGCTGCTTTTGTGATCTTCATGCTGTAGCCGTTGTGCGGGGCATAGCCTGTCCACTTCCACAGGCCGCCTGCGAACCATGTGCCGGGCTTCAGCTTCTGATGTGCCTCGATCATGCCGTCATAGTGCGCTTCATCCGCCGAATAATAATCCCAGTAGACAAGCTCCACGTTTGCCGGGATCTTTTCACGCACAGATTCGTCAATCTGTGCGTTTTTAGCGTAATACTGTCCGCCGGTCGCCAGTTTGAAGAACATATCCGACCAGATCAGGAAGCGGAAGCCATATGTTTCGCCGATTTCACATACGCGCTGCAAATGCGCAAGCAACGCCTGTGAGCGGTTGCAGTCGCCGTGCTGGTTGTAATACCGGCCGCGCGCGAACATCTCCGCCTCGTCCATACCGAGATGGATCGTCCGGCAGGAGAGCGACGCGGCAAGGCTCCGGAACATATGGTCAATGAGCGTATACACCCGCTCGTCGCCCGCCAGCAGAATATCATCCGTGTCAAAATGCGGCCAGTATTCCGGCCAACGCTTGATGGCATACAGGTGCGCCAGCGTCTGGATGCAGGGCATGATCGTCATACCGCGCTCCTTGGCATATGCGTCCAGTTCACGCAGCTCGGCCTGCGTGTAGCGTCCGCGCATATAGCCGAAGTACGGCTCGTCCGGTACCTCATAGGTGTCTTCTGTGTATAAAAGCAGGGTGTTGTATCCGAGGCTTGCCGTGAGATCGACCCACTTTTTGAGCGTGTGCAGATTCGGCACAGCGTTTCTCGAACAGTCGAGCATGGTTCCAAACGTGCGGAACGGTGTGGAATTATCCATAATGATGGCTCCTTTTCAGATATATCTATCATTTCAGCAGTTTTTTGCTGATTGTATGCAAATTTGGGTGCTGCGCCCTGCAAACAGCAGGGCGCAGCTGGTTATATGGGGATTACTTAATGTAAGCCTTGCAGAACAGCATCAGAACCTGTGCGATCTGCGCGCGGCTTGCAGGCGCGCCTGGGGTCAGGGTATTGCCGGAAAGGAAGTTCATTCCGACTGCCCACTGCATGGCGGGCCTTGCGTATGCGCTGACAGCGCTGCCGTCCGTGAACGAATCGAGCGAAGCGGACTTCGAGACGTTATACCCCTTATTTTCCGCATAGCGATACAGAATGGTAATCAACTGTTCCAGACTGAGCGTGGCGTTCGGTGCAAATTTTCCGTTTCCGACGCCGTTGACAACACCGGTTTCCGCTGCCCAATCAACAGCTGTGCGGTACCAGTCCGCCGTCAGATCCGTAAAGTTGCTTTTCAGCGCGGCAGGCTCCTTTTCCATGCGCCAGAGGATCGTGACCATCATTGCGCGCGTCATTGCCGCGTCGGGAGAGAACGTAGATGCGCTGGTTCCGTTCATCAGGCCCTTTTCCGTGACATAGCACACAGCTTCATAATAACTGCTCGAATCAGTGACATCCTGGTAGGGATTCTTCCAGGCACTCTGTCCGCCGGACGGCAGTATAGGAAGAATCGGCTTCGGTTCAGGAGCGGGGTCGGGATCGGGCTTGGGGCTGGTATCGATGTTCGAGAACGGCAGAAGCGTCATGTCGTGCGTCATCGGATACATGCCGAAGAAGCCGTCATTTGTGATAGGATCGTCTGCATCAATTACGTCGAAGACCTTGTTGCCGTCAATATACAGGAACAGACGCACGCCGGTGGGCACATCGATTGCGCCGGTCTTGATGCTATGACGGATATCAGATGTATAGAATTTGTTTTCCACATCGCCGTAAACCGGGTCATAGCCCTCGATCGTACCGATCAGCATCGTGCGGTTCCCGTTTACCCATTTCTGAAGCTCAATGGCATCCTGCTTGAAGACAATGTGGTACATCGTACCGAGCGTGGAATATGGGTCCTGCATCCGCAGAGCATACCCCGTCCAGTCGTTGCCGTCCAGAACAGACTGCACATCAAATTCCAAAATAGCATCGTTGGCAATGCGGTCGCCAATATAGGCGCTGAAACTCTTGGCCGGCGTAAAGAGCGCACCGCCGTTTTCAGCCTCGGCAGGCTCCTGTGTCCAGTCGCTGCGTGCGGCGATGGCCGCGTCCAGCGTCGTTTCCGTACCGACCAGCGGGCCATCCGCCGTTACATCGCAGGTGACGGTGACCGTCCACGCGATGGTATCTGTGCCGTCAGTAAACGTATAGACAACGGGAGATGTGAAGTTTTGGCGGCTGCCGGAGGCCTTGTCGCAGGTGAAGCCGGGAGCCATCGTGAAATTACCGGCAAGCGATGTGCGGTCAGTGCTTTCCGGCATGAGAATATTTGCGGTATGCGCCAGCTTGTCATATTGTGTGTTGCCGATCTGACTAGGAATTGTAAATGTAAGCAGGCCGGCTGGTTTTTCAAAGTAGTATGCCTCGCCGTCCGGATACTGCATCAATGTCACATTGTGCTTCTCTGCAATACCCATGCGGACACCGTCTTTCACGCTTGGATCTGTTAGACCCGCATTGTTGATAATAGCCTGTGCAGCGGGGTATTGACTGAAATCACCGCCCTCAACATAGGTGTTGTTCTCCTGACGGATATTTACGCCGCTGTCCCAGGAACGGTTCACAGAATAGAAGTTGTCGTGCCAGTAGCAGTCCTTGATGTTGGTCGTCCAGATCTTCTGCCACCAGTAAACGCCGTCGCCGACAACGTTGTTGTACAGTTCCATGCCCGTCGAGCCTTCATCGGTATACAGGCCGCCGTCCTTGTCATACAGGCCATCGCTGTGGTGGTGTAGATAGTTGCCAAACACCTTTGTACCTTCCTGCAGGCCAAGCGAATAGAAGCTGCCGCCGTCATGGATGGTCTTGCCGGTATCATGGATGTAGTTGTTGGAAACGGTGTTGTTTCCGGAGCAGGGAGCGTTTTTCCAGTCCCAGCCCCAGCCAAGCGAAATACCGGTATACGTTGTGTAGCAGACCTCGTTATGGTCAATCACGGTATCAGAGGTATACAGCGCACAGATGGCGCTTGAGCCGAAGATGTCCAGACCAGTGCGCGTGATATAGTTATTGCGCACAACAACGCCCGTTACATCCGTGCCCGGATCGCAATATCCGTGATTATGGCCGGTGTTATTGCCGATAAAGATACCGGAACTGGAAATGTCGTGGATTGCACTGTTTGTAATGGCGCAATCAGAACTACCATTGCCGATGCGGATACCGCCGATGCCAAGATTGCGCAGTTCGCTGTTTGTAATGGTGATATTCTTTGCCGCGTGTGTTTCAATCGCGCCGGGTACATCTCCCCAAACGCCATTGTGCTGGGCATACGTACCGGACTGTGCATCATTGTAGCCAATTTCATTCGGCGTCAGCCAAGAAGTATCTTCAAATTTCACACCGTCAAATGTGATATTTTCGGTTCCCTCAAAGACCAGGAGCTGCTCCGTCACCGGCAGAGTCGCCGACTTGCCATCCATGCTTCCGTCTGGCTTATAATAAAGCTTGCTTTCGCTGCGGTTAAGATACCATTCGCCGGGCTGGTCGATAAATTCATACGCGTTTTCTATCCATGTGATGCGGTCGGAATAGGCCGTGCTTTGGAGCGATGTGAGCCAATCCGTATCAAGATAGATCTCCGTACCGTCAGCAGACACACCGCTATTTCGGAAGATGCGGTGCTGCCACCAGCGCAGGATGTTGATCTCAATATCCGCAGTGTTTTTAAAGTTTTTCAATCCAAAACTCTCCGGAACAGCGTAACCAAGATGCTCCAGATTATCATAGTACATTCCGTTGATGGCATGCTCTGCGGCATAGGTCTTATCGCTGTTATCGTGCAGCGCCGCAATACCGGATGGCGTACACGTTTCACTGCTACTCACCTGCACATAAATCACGCGCCCTATGTCAATGAAATCGGTCGGTGCATAAGCCTCCAGTTCAGTTAGTCGGAAATAAAGCGGCAACCCCTCCTGCTGTCCATCCAGATCGCGAACCTGAATACGCAATTTGCTGGCGGAAACCGGTGCAAATGTAAACAACCGAGAGGTTGTTTCGCCCCAGTCATACCCTTTCAACTGCCTGCACGTCGTCCAATTCTGACCATCTTCGGAAGCAAGAATGGAAAAGTCAACCGGTTTATTATAGGTCTCTTGAATACTGATCTGCACGCCGCCAACCGTCACTGCTGTTCCGTCATCTGTCACTGAAACGTCTACCCACGGTGCAAGCTCACCGCCGTTTGCAGCAAGCCAAGGCCTCAGGAGGCTGTCCGAAGAGATAAATGTCTGCACATCATCGTCAACAAGATTATTCAGCGGATATGTATAGTTTGTGTAATCCTGTAGTGCGCCGCCATTGATCTGATAAATCGGGCTGACACATCCGGGCTTTAGCAAATCGTTCGACGTATCAACCGAAATCGTCTGCGCTACGCCATACGCCTCCAACTCGCTGAGCTGAAAGTAGTAGCTCTCATCCTCAACAAGCTTTTCGAGATTGTGCGCGACAAAACGCAAGCGGGTAGCCTGTAGCGGTTGGAACGTGAACATAGCGGCGGTCTTTTCCTCGCTCCAATCGTAGTTGTCTTCGTTCACAACTGTCTTCCATGTCACACCGTCTACAGAAGTCTGGATTTCAAAGTCATTCGGCACAACACGCGGACGAACGGCAACGCGTACCGCGCCAAGTTGCACAGCAGAGCCGTTATCGCTCAGTCGCACCTCAACCCACGGCGAGAGACTGCCACCGTTGCCAAGCAGCCACTCCGGCTGATACGGTTTGGAGGTGATAAAGCTATAGGCGCTGCTATTGCCGTCTACCAGCGCGTCCAGCGGGAATGTTCCGACTTCATCATAGTTATAGGATTCCTTGTTGGGGTTGTTATGGAAGATGCCCTCTACACATCCAGGGTGCAGCAAATTTGTCGTGTAGTCTATTTCGGCGGGCTCGCTGCTGCCGGACTTTGGCGCGAATGCCGCAAATTCAGCAACCCGGAGCGCATACTCCTTGCCGTCGTCGCTTCCAGTACCGGGCGCTTCCACACCGTTTGCGATTTTTGTTGCGTGCAGACGAACCTTCTTCGCTTCACGCGGACTGAAAATAAAGACAGCTGACTGATTTTGCGACCAGTCAAATCCGGTTTCGCTGTGAACGACTGTCCAATCTGTGTTTCCGGGATCATTCGACTGTGAAATTTCGATTGTAAAATCTACGGGTTGATTGATGGCGTCAACCGCGATTCGAATTGCTGCAATCTCTGCGTTCTGTCCGTTCTGGCTGATATTTGTACTGAGCCATGGGTAAACGCCCTCGACTTCGATCTGCTGGCGATAATACCCGCCTGTTGTAACGACGGTGTCCGGATTGTTGTCAAACAGGTTCGCGCTGCCATAGCCGGTTTGATTCAGCCAGTTCCAGTCATGATTTTCGTTGTGCCCCAGAACCTCAACAGCAGTCATCAGGTTGGTGTCATAATCAACAACAACCTCCGAGAGATCTGTATTGCTGCCGGTTTTCAGACCCGTTTCCAGTTCGGAAATGGCCAACATATACCGGCCAGGGTTCGTCCTGCTCGCAGTGCCGAGCTTTGTTGCATTTAGCTTAATATAGCGTGCCTGAGCCGGTGCAAAGTTGAATGTTGCAGCGGTAGCAACCACAGGCGACTCATATCCGGTTTGTTCACACTGCACCGTCCAAGCTGTGCCATCCTCTGAGGTTTCAACTGTAAAGTCCTGCGGAAATCCGGCCGCACGGCCGTTTTTATCCGCCTGTATGGACGAATATGCGGTCAGATAGTTGACACTGCGTACTTTTCCGAGATCGAGAACCAGATACTCATTTGCTTCCTGCGTCGTAACGGCAGGAGACATATAGCCCTTTGTGCCGAACAGCGTCCAGTCTGTGGGAGACTGTTCCGTCATGGCGCGGGTCTGGTGCTCGCCGTCCACATAGAACTGACGCGAATTGACTGCCGCAGCCGGAACGTCGGCGACATAAATGTTCTTCTGTGCGTCATATATCGTCCAGCCGGTGATGGGCGTGCCGCCGGAAATGACCGGAACCTCGCCGGAAACGGCCTTATATGTGATGACATGGCCGTTCTTGCCAGAGTCGGCAGAGGTGAACGTGATCGCATTGCTGACACGATAGGTTCCGCCGTGCAGCCATACCGTCACATCACCGCCTGCACTCAGCGCTGCAGCAGCGGCTTTTGCCTTTTCAATCGTCTGGAAGGGGGCAACCTGCGTACCGGCGGCGCTGTCGCTGCCGTTGACCGGATCGACCCAGAGCGCCTGCGCATCTGCGGCATAGGCAGTGATACCGAGCCCGGCAAATACGCTGACAAGCATGACAAGCGCCAGGAACAGGGAAATTGCTTTTTTCATGGCATAATCTCTCCATCCTCAAAGAATTTGCATACAAAACGGGCAGGATGAGGCAATGAGATGGCTCATCCTGCCCGTCCTTCAGTCAGTCAGACTAAAAATCCTGATGGGGTCGTTTATTTACTTGGTTGCCAGCCATGCGTCGATCTGGGACTGCATTTCGGCAATGATCTGCTCGACGCCGGCGTCCTTCAGAGCGGCGTTGAACGCTTCGAGCGTGCTGTCAACATCGACTGCGCCGCAGTTGAGAGCGGGCAGATATTCTTCGACAACAGCGGAGCACTGCGCGATCTGGGTTGCAACAGGCTCGGAGTCGAATGCGAAGCCGAGGATGCAGGAGGCCTGCGCGTTGGCGTTGATCTCGGCAGTTTCCGGCCAGGTGCCGACCTGAGAAGCGTCGGTGTAGTACTCGTTGAAGACGTTGCCGACGAGGAAGCTCAGCATGCCGGGATAGTCGCTGATGGGCTTGATGAGGCCGTCAGCCTTGTCGCCGACGAATTCATAGTCCGTGCCCTCAATGCCGTGGCAGATGAGGTTCAGGACTTCGGGATCGGAGTCAAGGAGGTTGATGAACGCAACAGCGCGCTCGACGTTCTTGGAGGTTGCGGAGACAGCGGTGATCGTCGCCTGCACAGCGCCGGTCGTCATGGCGCAGTCGCCGAAGGCAATGCCGGTGATGTCATAGCCGCGAAGCTGACCTTCGGTGATGTCGCCGCCGGGCTTGTGCGCCGGGTCGATGTCGATCGCACGGATGTCATTCTCACCTACAGAGTCAGCACCGGTAACGGCGTCTGTCGGAAAGTAGCCCGCCAGATTCCACTCGCGCATCTTTTCACACAGAGCCTTGAATTCTTCAGACTCAAACTGGTTGAAGACAACGGGAGTTTCGGCAGCATAGTAAACAACACCCGGCGTCGTATTGGAAACGATCACATCATAGCCAAGATAGTTGACCATATTTTCATAAATAAGATGACCGTAATTATAAATCACAACGGCATCCGGCTCACTGGCTTTGATGGTCGCAGCATACTCGTCCAGATCGTCGAGCGTCTTGACAGTGCTGGGATCGAAGCCGTACTTGTTCAGAAGCTCGGTGTTGAAGCGGATACCGGTCTGACGGACATAGATCTGCTGAAGCGGAATGCCGTAGAGCTTGCCGTTTACACGGATTGCATCCCAGACAGCGCTGTTGAGATCAGCGACAACGTCAGGAGCGTACTTATCCAGAACGTCCTGCGTCAACTCGGCATAAGCGCCCTTCGCAACGGCGGGCAGATACGGGTTCCATGCGCCGGTGAAGCAGATATCAAATTCCTCGCCAGCCGTGAACTTCATGTTCATCTTCTCGGTGTACTCGCCGAGGGGGATCATCTCGAACTCGATCTTGGCGTTGATTTTTTCCTTTGTGATCTCGTTGAGTTTCTCATTGATGGCCTCAAAGCCGGGGAAGCTGTCCTGCAGCGCGGGGAATGCCCAGTGCAGCGTGACTTCTTCTGCGAAGGGATTGTCATCTGCCGGGGCGTCAGCCGGAGTTTCGTCCGCGGGAGCGGCGGGTTCCGCAGTTTCGGTGGGAGCGGTGGTTTCTTCCTGGGAGGGCGTCGCAGTCTTGGCGCAGGCGGTGAACATCGCCAGAACCATCAGAGCTGCCAGCAGCAGCGCGAGGAACTTTTTCATTTGTGTTTCTCCTTTTCATTTTTATTATGTCATACCGTTCTGTCAATGATTTTATTCTTTGACAGATCCGATTGCCATACCCTTGACGAAATATTTTTGGAAGCGAGGGAACACCAGCAGCATCGGCGCGACTGTCAGCACGCACATTGCCATACGCATGGCCTCGCCTGGAAGCTTTGCGGCTTCTGCGCCGAGCAGCCCCGTAGACGCGTTATTCTTGAGAAAGTCGACCTTTTCCAGCATACGCTGCAAAAGCAGCTGAATCGTCACATAATTGCCGGTATCCATATACATCATGGCCTCGTAGTAAGCATTCCAATAGGCGACGAACAATGTCAGGCAGATTGTGGCCAACGCAGGCTTTGCAAGCGGGAACATCATGCGCCAGAAGATCTGGTACTCACTTGCACCGTCGATTTTGGCCGATTCGATCATGCTGTAGGGCAGCTTTTCATAATAGGCACGCATGATGATCGTGTTCATCGCGGAAAACGCGCCCGGCAGAATCAGTACCCAGATGGAATTCTTCAGATTCAGCAGCTTGACATATGTGATGTACTGCGCCGCCATGCCGCCGCTGAAAAACATCGTAAACGTCACGAACAGTGACAGCACACCACGCCAGCGGAAGGTCGTGCGCGAAATCGCATAGGCATACAGGCTCGTGACCAGACAGCCGATAGCCGTTCCGACGACGCTGACAAAAATCGTGGTGCCGTAAGCCTGCCAGAGCATCTTACTGTCACGGAACAGATAGGAATAGGCCGAGAAATCCAGATGCTTCGGGAGCACGCGGAAGCCGTACAGCTTGATGTCCTCGGCACTGGAAAGCGACACGGACAGCACACAGAGAAACGGATACAGAATTGCAAGACAGAGCACGATGAAAATCAGATAGATGAACACTGTTCCAATACGGTTTTTCTTTTTCATTAAAACAGCGTCCCCTCTCCGTTGATTTTTTTCGTGATCTTATTTGCTACGACCAGAATGATAAAGCCGACAACCGACTGACACAGGCCGATGGCCGTGGACATGCCCACGTCGCCAGTCACGCGCAGTGCGCGGTAAACATACGTGTCGATCACGTCCGTCACACTGTAGAGCATACTGGAGTTCTTTGTCAGATAATAGAACATACCAAAGTCTGCGCTGAAAATCCGGCCAAGCGACAAAATAAAGAACATGGTCACGATTGGACGGATGAACGGATACGAGATCTTCCACATGACCTGCCAGCGCGTTGCGCCGTCGAGCTGCGCCGCTTCAAAATAGGATTTGTCGATCGACAGCAGATTTCCGTAATAAATAATAATGCCGTAGCCCATGTTCTTCCACAGATAGCAGACAAGCAGAATGTAGGGCCACCATGTTGGCGTTGTGTACCATGAAACCGTTTCTTTTCCGAAGAACGTCAGGATTCCGTTGACAATGCCGTTGACGTCGGCGAGGTTTGCGTAGAGCGCATACGACGCGGCAACCCATGAAACGATAAACGGCAGGAAGATCACCGTCTGGAACGCCTTGATCGCGTGGCGGCTGTTGATCTCATATAAAAGAAGCGCCAGCAGAACGGTGATGACCGTGTTGCACAGCAGGAACAGCAGGTTCAGTCCCAGCGTATTGCGGATCAGCCGTCCGAAGGTACCGGATGTGAAGAAAAACTCAAAATTCTTGAACCCGACCCATTCGCTTCCGAAGATGCCAAGATTGAATTTATAATTCTTGAATGCCAGCACCAGACCGAACATTGGCAGATACGCAAACAGCGCCAGAAGAATGATGCCCGGCACGCACATGGAAAACAGCTGTCGGTTATCCTTGCGCAAGCTCCGGTTATAAGAAGACCGTCTGCGGATTGTGCCTGGTTCCTGTTTTTTCGTTTCTGCTTTCATCAATACGAACCACCTCTGTCTTCTCGTTGTCGTTTTCGCTAAATTCAGTATAGTGGCGAGGTGCACATTTGTAATCTTTGAATTCTCACGATTGCTTTGAATTGCCCTGAAAGCGGACTTTGATTTTTGAGCGCGACTTTGAATTTTTATGATTATGTTGAAATGTGCGTTGGGATTGTGATATTTTTTAGGTATGCAAATAGTTTTCACCATCCGCTTTGTGGAAACTGCATAGTTGCAATGCTCTGCATGAAGAGGGGGAAGGACAACTCGTGCGGCTAATCAAGTCCAATATTCCGACCGATCGAAAGAACAGCTTTTTTATTAAGGTACTCAGCGGCATTCTAGTTTTCTGCCTGCTGCTGGTATCCTTCGTTTTTCTGCTCATTTATCAGAACGTCAAAAAACGGAGTCTGGAACAGTCCTATCTCGCAGAGCAGGATATTGTCTCGAACGTCAGCTATTCCGCCTCCATCATGCAGGACACCGCTTCGTCCATGCTCACGCAACTCAACGGCGATCCGAAACTTTTGCAGCTAATCTACTCCATGGATACAGAAAGCCTGTCGGTCATTCAATCCATGCAGCTGCTGCAAAACTATACGCGCGCGTCGTCATGGCTGGACTCTGTATACATTTATTGTGCAGAGGAAGACTGTATCTGTTATGCCTACGCCAATGGCAACACCTATCAGTTATCATTTGGTACACTGGATGACTTTTTCGACGCAGCGTTCGTTCGGAATCTTGCAGCTGTGTCCCGTGTGACGCAAAAGCCGGCAATGCGCCAACTTCGCTACCGCAGCACGTCCTCCGACAAAACCGTTTTCAGTTATGTTCTGCCGGTCAGAACCTCGCTCAATCGCTATAATGGCTTCTTTGTTGCGAATATCAGCGCCGAGCGGCTGATGCAGCTCGGCTACGGTATGGCAAACGGCACGGAGCGTCAGCTTCTGATCGTGGATGCAAACGGACAGACCTACACAAGCGGCATGACGCTGCTGGAACAGGAACAGACGGATGCCGTGATCGAAGCTGTGCTGGGCGGGGCCGCAGAAAGCGGCCAAATGGTCGTGCAGGAGGCGAATGCGATCTGCACATGGTCGCGCTCTGCCGATACAGACCTGTATTTTATCAGCTGCATCAGCGACTCGGCCATTTCATCACAGCTCCGTGCGCTGACGCGCTGGTTTTTGCTGTTCTATCTGGGCATCGTGGTATTCGCCGTATTGATCTCCGTCTATCTGACAATCCGTATCAACCGTGAATATGCTGCGCTTCAAACGCAGTATACGCTTTCGGAAAAGCGCTACGCCGAAAACTACAGCTATATCAAGCACGCCATTCTCCGCAGCTTTTTTACGCTCCGAAGCAGCGATTTTGTCATCGGGCGGCAATTTTCCGACAATGGCATCGAGTTGGAGCAATATTCCGGCTTTGCGCTGTTCCTGCTCCAGCTCCGGCAGCGGGAGCTTTCGGATGACAATCAGAATATGTCGTACCGCAGAACGCATTTTCTGTTGCAGGAGCAGCTGGACAAGACGCTGCCGCAGGGGACACGCTATGAATTGGTCGATATGCTGCAGGGCCGGTTCCTCCTTGTCTGTGAGCAGCCGGATACGGTAGACACGCAGACGCTTGCCCAAACGCTTTGCGCAGCGTTCTCTGAAGCCGCGCAGTTTTCCGTCTCTGGCGTCTGGTGCAATGGAATTTCTGCCGTCGATCAGCTTCCCGCAGCCTACCGCACACTGAACGAGCGGCTGGATCTGCTGTATTTCTATCCCGCCGGTCACTTTGTTTCCCGCACAGAGCTGGATGCACGTCCGGCCTTTGGCAAGGCACAGGCAGAGCAGATCCGCAGTGAGGTAGTACAAGCTCTCTGCACCCAGCGCTTTGACGATGCCGCTGCAGCGCTTGCGGGCTTCTTTGACGCATGGTTCGAACCGACAGCAGATGTGCCGTATACGCTGGATCTGCTGATTGCAGGCGTTTCTGAATATATCGCAACGTTCAAGCGTGCCTATGCCGTGACGATGGAATATAACCCCTCGCGCTTCCGCACGGAGGTTCTGCGTGCGGAATCTTCCCGCGCAGTCAAGCGGCTGTTTCTGGATCTGGTGCAGGACGTCTCCTGTGCATTTGCCAGCATTGACAACCGCAGCAACTATATCGACGCGCTCATCGGCTATATCGAGCGCAATTATGCCGATCCGAAGCTGAATATTGATGCGCTGGCCGATCATGTCGGTCTGTCCGCGTCGCACATTCAGAATATTTTCAAGGCTGCCACCGGCAGCAGCATTTCGGCCTATCTGCGCCGTCTGCGTCTGAATAAGGCGACGGAGTTTTTGGCGCAGACCGACGTGCCGATCAGTGAAATTGCAGAACGAACCGGCTTCGGAAATTCCAACTATTTCTACACCGTATTTAAGCGCCACTACGCAGTTACGCCGAGTGAATATCGCGCAAACCGTCTGAACCGAGCGGACACAAAGGAGGCCTATAACAATGAAATCAACTGACCTGATTTCAGTCTTTTGTCGCCCTGTTCCATTCTGGAGCTGGAACGACAAATTAGAGCCGGACGAGCTGCGGCGGCAGATCGGTGCGATGCAGGACGCGGGCATGGGCGGATTCTTTATGCACGCGCGGGGCGGACTTGAAACCGAGTATCTGAGCGAGGACTGGTTTCGTGCGGTGGAGGCATCCGTTGACGAGGCGAAAAAGCGCGGGATGCAGGCGTGGTGCTACGATGAAAACGGCTGGCCGAGCGGCTTCGCCAGCGGCAAGCTGCTGGAAGACCCGGAAAACCGGGCGCATTATCTGCGCTTTGAGAAAAAGCCGGGCTTTGATGCAGCCGCGCTTGGCGTTTACACGCTGGAAAACGGTCATATTCGCCGCATCACCGGCGCAGCGAACGGCATTTCAGAGTATCTCTGCGTATATGATTGCCAAAATTCCTCCACGGTGGATATTCTCAACCCGCGTATTACCGATGCGTTTCTCGCGCTGACGCACGAGAAGTATTATGAACGCTTCGGTACGGAATTCGGCAAGGGCATTGCGGGCTTCTTCACCGATGAGCCGCAGTATTTTCGCTATGAGACAGCCTACACGCCGGTGCTGCTGACAGAGTACAAAAAAGCCTACCGCGCAGATGTTCTTGATCTGCTGGGCGCGCTGTTTGTGGACTGCGAAGAAGCACCCGGTTTCCGCTTCCGCTACTGGCGGCTGATGAATGTACTCTATACCGAAAACTTCATGGGCCGCGTTTACCGCTGGTGCCTGTCACACAACTGCCATCTGACCGGTCACACCGTCGAGGAAAGCGAACTTTACACGCAGATGTGGTGCTGTGCAGGCGTGATGCCGTTTTACGAGTATGAGAGCATTCCGGGCGTGGACTGGCTGGGGCGCAAAATCGGCACGGAGCTGGCCCCGCGGCAGGTTTCGTCCGCCGCGCAGCAGCTTGGCAAAAAGCAGGTGCTGACGGAGACGTTTGCCTGTGCGGGCTGGGACGTGACGCCGAAAGAACTCAAGCGCATCGCCGAATGGCAGTATGTGAACGGCGTGAACCTGATGTGCCAGCATCTGTACCCGTATTCCATCCGCGGCCAGCGCAAGCGGGATTATCCGGCGTTTTATTCGGAGCACAATCCGTGGACGGATGAATTAAAGACATTCGACGACTATTTCACAGAACTGGGTTATCTGCTTGCCAACAGCCGCGAACAGGCGGACGTGCTGATTGTCCATCCGATACATTCGGCCTATCTGACGTTTGACCGTGCGAACGATGAAGCATCCGTGCGCAACGTTGGCGAACCGTTCAACGTGCTCATTGAGCGCTTCGGCGCGGCTGGCATCGGCCATCACTACGGCGACGAGCGGCTGATGGAGAAGTACGGCAGCGTCAAGGACGGCAAATTGACCATCGGACAGTGTACATACTCTTACGTTGTGGTTCCCGACTGCGATACGCTGGACAGCAGTACCGCCGCGCTTTTAAAAGACTATCTCGCACAGGGCGGACGGCTGATGCTGGCGGGGCGGAAGCCCACGCGCATCGACGGCGAAATTGCCGATCTCAGTTTCCTGCAAGCGAATCTGACGTGGGATGAGCTTGTGCGGAAACGTGCGCTTCTGCCGGAAGCAAACCGCGATGTGCGCTGCACGCTCCGCTTTGCGGAGAATGGAAATTTCCTGTTTGCAGTCAATCTGTCTGAGACGGACATAGCTGACATGTCTGTAAAACTTCCGTTTGCGGGCGTGGAGGCATACGATCTGCTGACACATAAAACGAAATCCGTTGCTTTTGAAAAGACGACAGACGGGATCGCAGCAAAGCTGCATCTCGCACCCGGTGAGTCTGTGCTTCTCATGCAGAACGATTCCGCGATACCGCAGGCGCAAAAAAAACCCATTGCCGAGACAATGGAGCTGGGCGGGAAATGGATGCTGTCCGCGCCGGTACAGAACAGTCTGACGCTGGATATGGCGGCGCTGAGTTATGATGGCAAGATGTATACAGAGTTGCTGCCGGTTCCGTATATCTCGGAACGGCTGCTGCGGGAGAAAACGAATCGGAAGATCTGGCTGCGATATGCGTTTACGGCAGATTATCTGCCGGATGATCTGACATTGGAGTTGGAAACGCTCAAAAATGCGAAGCTGTCTGTGAACGGTACAGAAATCGACCTGACTGAGCAGGGTATTCTTGACCGCTCGTTCGTGCGCGGGAATATTGCCGCGCTTGCCAGAAAGGGTGAAAACGAGATCGTTTTAGAGCTGGACTATTTCCAGTCGCAGCAGACCTATGACGTGTTCGACGGCTTCTATTACGGAAACGGCGAGGTCACAGAGACGCTTATGAACTGCGTCAGCTATGAGACGAATATCGAAGCCATGTACCTGTTCGGGAGCTTCTCCGTGCAGCCGGATTCCGGCTGGCAGGCGGGTGAAAACGGCGTTCGCTTCGGCGACCGCTTCCGTCTCTGTGCTCCGACCACAGGCCTTGACTTGCAGGATATTACGGTGCAGGGCTTCCCGTTCTTCCACGGGGCCATGCGCCTGAAGCGCACGATCACCGTGCAGAGCACAAACTGGCAGCTTCGCTGTGCGGGCCGCGTCCAGTATATGCGCGTATTTGTAAACGGGCAGAAAGCCGGAACGCTGCTTTTTAGCGATACGCTTGATCTTTCGCCGTATCTGCATCCGGGTGAAAATGTGCTGGAACTGGAGCTGATGGCAAGCAACCGCAATCTTTTGGGCCCGCACCACAACGCAGCGGAGCCTGAGCCGCTTTTCGTCGATCCGACGCTGTTTTCGCTCTACGGAAGCTGGCACAACGGAAAAAGCGGGGGATATCGGGAGGATTATGCGTTTGTGCGGTTCGGGCTGGACACATTGCAATTAGAACGTAATCTGCTTTGATTGCTTTATCAACGGGAGAATGAAAATGAAACGCTCTGAAATTAACAAAGCACTAAAAGAACTTGAAGCCATGTGCGCGAAATACAAGTGCTATCTGCCGCCGTTCTGCAATTTTACCCCGGAGGAGTGGCAGGAAAAGGGTCACGAGTACGATGAAGTCCGCGACTGTATGCTCGGCTGGGATATTACTGATTACGGCCTCGGTAACTTTGACAAATTCGGGTTCTCTCTTATCACCATCCGCAACGGCTGCCGCACGCAGCCGGAAAAATATCCGAAGGTCTACGCGGAGAAGCTGCTGTATCTGAAAGAGGGCCAGATGGCCGCGAATCACTTCCACTGGTTCAAAACTGAGGACATCATCAACCGCGGCGGCGGCAACTGCCTCATCCGCGTATACAACAGCCTGCCGAACGAAGAAATTGACTACGAGTCCGACGTGGAGGTCCACTGCGACGGTCTCAAGCGCATGGTCCCCGCGGGCACGCAGATCCGGCTGCGTCCGGGCGAAAGCCTCTGGGTCACGCAGGGGATGTACCACGACTTTGCCGTGGAAGAGGGCACCGGCCCCGTCCTGCTTGGCGAGGTCAGCCAGTGCAACGACGATAATACGGATAACCGCTTCAACCCGCCCGTCGGACGCTTCCCGAAGATTGAAGAAGATGAAGCCCCCTATCGTTTGCTCTGCAACGAGTATCCAGCAGCTAAAGGCCAGCCTCTTTAAAATCAGATTTCTTCTTTCTGTATTGGTTCTCAGCTAGAGTTGGCCCTTCAAGCCGCGCCGTGGTGTCATGGCGCTGGTGACAGCAAAAGCGCGGACGTTCCCCTTGGTGGGCGCGTCCGCGTTCCTATTTGCCGCTGTCCATATTTATAATGTATAAGTTTGACGTGCAGCTTCTGTTTTCGCGGTGACGGCGCTGGCGCTGGATGTAACCGGCACGTTCTAAATCGTTCAAGGCACGCTGCACCGTGCGCGGCGAGAGATGCAGGTCGTGGGCGATGGTTTTCACACCCGGCCAGCAGCTCCCGCCGCCTGC
>ERZ779892.840-NODE-840-length-31518-cov-3.634269_pt1 | contig 31518 bp, 23 predicted proteins | sample MGYA00511552_ERZ779892 | MGnify/ENA primary metagenome ERZ779892 (study PRJEB29588, sample SAMEA2154561) | human gut metagenome | biome: human gut; feature: human-associated habitat; material: faeces | place: Denmark | collected 2008/2010 ... | reverse complement strand
TTTTTCAAGGATAAACAGGACTGCAAGATTGGCCAGCCCGAGTTTCATTCCCGGAATTCCGGCAAAAAAGGGAATCAGTGATTCCACATAGCCAAAGATGATTGCTACTGCGGCAAAAAGCCCGAGATTGGCAAGTTTTTTCTGATTCATGGCAGGTTCCTTTCAGGGAGAATTCTCCCGGAATGATGATAAAGTTTCAGACAGCAGTATCGAATTCAGGGGAATCTTCATTGAGGGATTCTCCTTTTTCGCCTTCAATCACAACTTTATTCGGCAGACAGACAATCGTTCCACCGGTACTGTCAACTGCTTTCTGTTTCATACAGAGGTGGTCCGGGCAGTCGGCTTCGGTCATTTTGACCTCGCCGTTTTTTATTTCGCATACATTGGTGCCGTTTATTTTGATCACCTGATCTTTCCCAAGGGAATAGGTGCCGTATTCCTCGCCGTTTACGGTAATTCGGATACTTCCGTAATTCCCGCGGCGGGTGAGATACATGCCACCCCAGAGGAGCAGGGCAAACACCACGATGCCAATAATAAAAGTCAGTTCTTTTTTCTTCAATTTCAATACCTCAGTCAAAAAAGTATGTTCATAAGATGCGTAGAAGGTTGAGTTTATGGTTTCTTTTGAACTTACAGATACGCAGACTATCATAGCATATCGAAGATTGATTGACAAGCATAAGTTAGAAATAACAAACAAATGCACGGGGATTCGTCATGGACATACTTTATTTAAGAAATATTCATTGTTTTCCCCGGTGGAAAGTGGTAAAATAGTAAGGATTTCTTAAATAGGACAAATACGATAATTTCGTATATAAGCGATCAATAAATACAGAAACAGGAGCAGGCTATGAATTTATTCCAAAAAGTATTCGGGACAAGAAGTGAGCATGAAGTAAAACGTATCATGCCGCTTGTGGAGAAAACAGAATCACTCCGCCCGGAAATGCAGAAATTAACAGATGAACAGTTAAGAGACAAGACCAGAGAATTCAAGAAGCGTCTGAGTGAAGGTGAGACACTGGATGACCTTCTTCCGGAGGCTTTTGCGGTTGTACGTGAAGGTGCCAAACGAGTTCTTGGTATGGAACATTACCGTGTACAGATCATCGGTGGTATCATTCTTCATCAGGGCCGTATCGCAGAGATGAAGACCGGTGAAGGTAAAACCCTTGTTTCTACACTTCCGGCATATCTGAATGCACTGGAGGGTAAAGGCGTTCATATCGTAACAGTCAACGACTACCTGGCAAAACGAGATGCTGAGTGGATGGGTAAGGTTCATGAGTTCCTTGGACTGACAGTAGGTGTTGTCCTGAATGATATGAAACCAGAAGAGCGCCGTGCAGCATACGGATGCGATATCACATATGTAACAAACAACGAACTGGGATTTGATTATCTTCGTGACAATATGGTCATCTATAAAGAACAGCTGGTACAAAGAGATCTGCACTACTGTATCATCGATGAGATCGACTCCGTCCTGATCGATGAGGCACGTACACCTCTGATCATTTCCGGACAGAGCGGCAAGTCCACCAAGCTTTATGAGGTGTGCGATATCCTTGCACAGCAGCTGGAGCGTGGTGAGGCCAGCCATGAGATGACCAAGATGGCAGCCATCATGGGTGAGGAGGTTATCGAGACCGGTGACTTCGTTGTAAATGAGAAAGATAAGATCGTCAACCTTACCGAGCAGGGTATCAAGAAGGTTGAGAAATTCTTTAATATCGAGAACCTGGCAGATCCGGAAAACTTGGAGATCCAGCACAACATCATCCTTGCACTTCGTGCACATAATCTGATGCACAAGGATCAGGATTATGTTGTAAAAGATGACGAGATCCTGATCGTTGATGAGTTTACCGGTCGTATCATGCCGGGCCGTCGTTACTCCGATGGTCTTCATCAGGCGATCGAGGCGAAAGAGCATGTGAAGGTTAAGAGAGAGAGCAAGACTCTCGCAACCATTACCTTCCAGAACTTTTTCAACAAATATGATAAAAAAGGCGGTATGACAGGTACAGCCCTTACCGAAGAAAAAGAGTTCCGTGATATTTACGGCATGGACGTTGTAGAGATCCCGACCAACCGTGTAGTACAGCGTAAAGACCTTGATGATGCTGTTTACATGACAAAGAAAGAGAAATTCAACGCCGTTGTAGAGGCAGTTAAGGAAGCTCACGCAAAACATCAGCCGGTACTGGTTGGTACGATCACCATCGAGACTTCTGAGCTTCTCAGCAGAATGTTGAAGAGAGAGGGAATCCCCCACAATGTATTGAATGCCAAGTTCCATGAGCTTGAGGCTGAGATCGTAGCTCAGGCAGGACAGGCAGATGCCGTTACCATCGCGACCAACATGGCAGGCCGTGGTACCGATATCAAGCTTGACGATGTGGCAAGAGAGGCCGGCGGTCTGAAGATCATCGGTACCGAGCGTCATGAGTCAAGACGTATCGATAACCAGCTCCGTGGACGTTCCGGACGACAGGGAGATCCGGGTGAATCCCGTTTCTACATTTCCCTTGAGGATGACCTGATGCGTCTGTTCGGTTCCGAGAGACTGATGAAGGTGTTCACATCCCTTGGTGTTGAGGAGAATGAGCAGATCGAGCACAAGATGCTTTCCAATGCTATCGAGAAAGCCCAGGAGAAGATCGAGTTCAACAACTTCGGTATCCGTAAAAATCTTCTCGACTATGACCAGGTTAACAATGAGCAGAGAGAGATCATCTATGAGGAGCGTCGCCAGGTACTTGACGGTGAGAATATGCGTGATGCCATCTACAAGATGATCACAGATATCGTAGACAGCATGACAGACATGTGCTTTTCCGATGACATGGATTCTTCTGAGTGGGATCTTAATGAGTTCAACACTGCGATCACTCCGATCATCCCGATTCACCCGCTGACCGCAGAGAAGGTAAAAGGCCATAAGAAAGATGAGATCAAGCATATTGTGAAGGAAGAGGCTGTGAAGCTTTATGAAGCAAAAGAGGCTGAGTTCCCGGAACCGGAACAGCTTCGTGAGCTTGAGCGAGTTGTCCTTCTGAAATGCATCGACAGCAAATGGATGGATCACATCGATGATATGGAAATGCTCCGTCAGGGTATCGGTCTGATGGCATACGGCCAGAGAGATCCGGTTGTTGAGTACAAGATGAACGCATTCGAGATGTTTAACAGCATGATCAGCTCCATTCAGGAAGACACTGTACGTATGCTGTATCATGTTCATGTGGAGCAGAAGATCGAGCGTGAGCAGGTTGCTAAGGTAACCGGCACAAACAAAGATGACAGCGCAGGCCCGAAGAAACCGGTTCAGCGAAAAGAAGATAAAGTATACCCGAATGATCCATGCCCATGCGGAAGCGGCAAGAAATACAAACAGTGCTGCGGACGTAAGGCTGCCAGGATCTGAGAAGGAAGATAAAAATAGTCTCACCCGGATGATGCGGTGGGGCTATTTTTTCTGGAATTTCTGTTACACAGGAACAGAGTACAGCGAATATTAAATAACCGTCATATAGACTTGTCTGATTTTTCATATGCTGCGTTGTCGTCAATCGCCGTAGCCACCGATACGCTTCATTCCCTCGCCCTGCATATGAGAAAGTCATCCTGCGCCAATATGGCAGATACTTAATTTTCGCTGTAAGAGAAGGGATATGATAATATGGCAATTATAAAAACTGCAATTCTCCAGACACATGTATATACTGATAAATTTCGCAATATCACCCAGGCAGCAGAACTTCTTGCCAGCCCGGAGCTTCAGGGGATCGATCTGGCAGTCCTGCCCGAAATGTTCTGCTGCCCCTACGAAAATAAATACTTTCCGGAATATGCCGAAATTGAGGGCGGAGATACCTGGGAAAAATGCTCCAGGCTGGCGGCAGAACACGGAATTTATCTCGTAGCCGGAAGTATGCCGGAGAGAGATGAAGCCGGCAATATTTATAACACTTCCTATGTTTTTGACAGGAACGGACATCAGATCGGAAAGCATCGAAAGATGCATCTTTTTGACATTGATGTAAAAGGCGGCCAGTATTTTAAAGAATCCGATACCCTGACACCGGGAGACCAGGTGACGGTTTTTGATACAGAATTTGGAAAGATGGGCCTTTGCATCTGTTACGATTTCCGCTTCCCAGAGCTTGCCAGGCTGATGGTGGACGAAGGCGCCCAGGTGATCATCGCGCCGGCTGCTTTTAACATGACAACAGGGCCCCTCCACTGGGAGCTGATGTTCCGCCAGAGAGCCGTGGATAACCAGGTATACACCATCGGAGCTGCACCCGCCAGAGACCTGAACGCCGGGTATCATTCCTGGGGTCACTCCATTGCCGCAGACCCCTGGGGAAAAGTCCTCATGGAGATGGAAGAGAAGCCGGCTGTGAAGGTTGTGGAACTGGAACTGGACGAGGTAAAAAAAGTCCGTGAGCAGCTGCCGCTTCTGAAGCACAGGAGAGGGGATATTTACGCCCTGACCACGTTTTCGTTGTAATTTCCATGCCCATATGGTATTGTATAAGACAGGCAGGAAATCCTGTATCAATATATAGAAAGAAGGTGAAGCTGTGGTTGAGTTAGATCAGTTCAAGAGTATTCTTGCAACATACACAGAGCCATTAGTGGAAGTGAGGGATTCACTTTGACCTCGCTAACAAAGAGCAGAAGGTCGAAGAATTAGAGCGCGAGATGGAAGCGCCTGATTTCTGGGATAATGCGGAAGCATCCCAGATGAAGATGAAACAGTTAAAGAGTCTCAAGGACGATATTGAGACATACCATAATCTGGAAACACAGATGGAAGATATGGAAACCATGATCGAGATGGGATATGAGGAGAATGATCCTGAGATCGTCCCTGAGATCCAGGAAATGCTGGACGAGTTCCAGGCAAGCTTTGACAGCATCCGTGTGAAGACACTCCTTTCCGGAGAGTACGACGGAGAGAACGCCATCATCAAGCTGAACGCAGGAGCCGGCGGAACAGAGGCCTGCGACTGGTGCGGAATGCTTTATCGTATGTACAGCAGATGGGCGGAGAAGAAAGGCTTTGCGCTGGAGGTCCTGGATTACCTTGACGGTGATGAGGCCGGTGTGAAATCCGTAACCTTCCAGGTAAACGGAGAGAACGCCTACGGTTATCTGAAATCCGAGAAGGGTGTTCATCGTCTTGTACGTATTTCTCCGTTTAATGCAGCAGGAAAGAGACAGACCTCTTTTGTATCCTGTGATGTTATGCCGGATATCAAGAAGGATCTGGACGTAGAGATCAATGACGATGATATCCGTATCGATACCTACCGAAGCAGTGGTGCCGGTGGACAGCATATCAACAAGACATCCTCTGCGATCCGTATCACCCATTTTCCAACAGGAATCGTGGTACAGTGCCAGAATGAACGTTCTCAGCACATGAACAAGGACAAGGCTATGCAGATGCTGAAGGCCAAACTGTATCTGCTGAAACAGCAGGAAGCCGAGGAGAAGCTTTCCGGCATTCGAGGCGAAGTGACAGATATCGGCTGGGGAAACCAGATCCGTTCCTATGTCCTGCAGCCATACACCATGGTAAAAGACCATAGAACCAATGAAGAAACCGGTAATGTTGACGCAGTTCTGGACGGTGGTATTGACATTTTTATCAATGCATATCTGAAATGGATCGCGCTGGCGAAAAAGAAAGAATAACATTACTGTCACGGAACCCCATAAAGACAGAGAAAAGGACTCCGCAGGCAAAAAAGCGCTTGTGGAGTTTCTTTTATTATGATAATATATCTCTTGTACAAAAACAGTTGTCTTTATGAAACGGACAGGAGGCTGCTGGCCACAATGTGAACAGCAGTTAGAGAGGTTGCTATGCAGAAACAGGTTGAGAAGAAAAAATACTATGTAGTAAGAGAACGGGCAGTGCCGGAGGTACTTCTCAAGGTGGTTGAGGCCAAGAGACTGCTGGAATCCAAACGGGTGGCTACTGTTCAGGAAGCTGCTGAAAGGACCGGGATCAGCCGCAGTTCTTTTTATAAATATAAGGACGATATTTTTCCTTTCCACGAGGAGACCAAGGGAAAGACCATCACCTTTATCATTCAGATGGACGATGAGCCGGGGCTTTTATCAATGGTGCTGCAGACGATTGCCCGTTTTCACGGTAATATCCTGACCATACATCAGAGTATTCCCATTAACGGAGTCGCAACGCTGACGCTGAGCGTTGACATCCTTCCGGGAGAAGGCGACGCAGAGGCTATGGTGGAGGATATTGAGCAGAGAGACGGTATACACTATTTGAAAATTTTAGGCAGGGAGTAAGCATATGATAAACATAGCAGTATTAGGCTACGGTACAGTAGGAAGCGGAGTTGTTGAAGTCATCAACACCAATCATGAGAGCATTAACAAGAGAGCTGGAGATGAGATTAACATCAAGTACGTTCTTGATTTAAGAGATTTTCCGGGAGATCCGGTTGAGAAAGTTCTGGTTCATGATTATGAAGTGATTGTAAACGATCCGGAGGTAGATATTGTTGTTGAGGTTATGGGCGGGATCGAGCCGGCTTATACCTTTGTAAAAAGAGCGCTTCAGGCAGGAAAGAGCGTAAGCACATCCAATAAGGCTCTGGTAGCCAAGCATGGTTCCGAGCTCATGGAGATCGCAAAAGAAAAAAATATCAATTTCCTTTTTGAGGCAAGCTGCGGCGGCGGTATCCCGATCATCCGTGCACTGAATTCTTCACTGACAGCAGATGAGATCGATGAGATCACAGGAATCCTTAACGGAACCACCAACTACATGCTTTACAAGATGAGCACAGAGAACTGTGATTTTGATACGGTTCTGAAGGAAGCTCAGGCAAAGGGCTATGCAGAGGCAGATCCGACTGCAGACGTAGGAGGTGCTGACGCATGCCGTAAGATCGCCATCCTTTCTTCACTTGCATACGGAAAATTCCTGAATTACGAGGATATTTATACAGAAGGAATCACAAAGATCACACCGGCAGATATGGAATATGCAAAAGAGCTTGGCATGACTATCAAGCTTCTTGCCACAAGCCGCAGGATCGGAGATTCTTTCTATGCAATGGTAGCGCCGTTCCTGGTAGGCCAGAGTAGCCCGCTTTACAGTGTAAATGATGTGTTTAATGCAGTATTTGTGCACGGAAATGTTCTTGGAGATGCCATGTTCTACGGAAGCGGAGCAGGTAAGCTTCCGACTGCAAGTGCAGTAGTTGCAGATGTTGTGGATGAAGCAAAGCATCTCCACAGAAATATCATGACAAACTGGAGCAGCTATGCCTTGAAGCTTATGGATATGGATGAAGTTGAGGGACGTTTCTTCGTACGTGTGTCTGATACTACTATGGATGAAGTGGAAAAAGCTTTTGGTGATGTACAGACCATCGAGCCGGATGACCTTCCGGACGAATTCGGATTTATCACACCGGTGATGAAGCAGGCTGAATATTATGAGAAGATCAGCAAGCTCACCGGAAAAGTACTGGCAATGATCCGTGTAAAGGATTGATGTCGAAGGGAAGAAAAGAACATGTTGATTGTAAAAAAATTCGGCGGTACTTCTGTGGCAAACAAAGAGCGTATCTTTAATGTTGCCAGAAGATGTATCGAAGATTACAAAAAAGGAAACGACGTGGTGGTCGTGCTTTCTGCAATGGGTAAGTATACCGATGAGCTGATCACCATGGCAAAGGATATCAATGACAAACCTCCGAAACGTGAGATGGATATGCTTTTTACCATCGGAGAGCAGATGTCAGTGGCACTGATGTCCATGGCTATGGACAGTCTGGGAGTACCGGCTGTTTCTCTGAACGCCTTTCAGGTAGCTATGCACACAACAAGTGCACATAGCAGCGCACGCCTGAAAAAGATCGATGCGGCACGTATCCGCAGAGAGCTGGATAACCGCAGGATCGTTGTGGTCACAGGCTTCCAGGGCATTGATAAATATAATGACTATACCACACTTGGACGTGGCGGTTCTGATACCACAGCCGTAGCTCTTGCGGCAGCGCTTCATGCAGATGCCTGTGAGATCTATACCGATGTGGACGGTGTTTATACCGCTGACCCGCGTAAGGTTCCGAATGCCCGCAAGCTCAAGGAGATCACTTACGATGAGATGCTGGATCTGGCAACTCTGGGTGCGGGAGTGCTTCATAACCGTTCTGTGGAGATGGCAAAGAAATACGGCGTGCCGCTGGTGGTACGTTCCAGTCTCAACAACAGCGAAGGAACTGTGGTAAAGGAGGAAGTAACAGTGGAGAGAATGCTGATCAGCGGTGTTGCTCTGGATACAGATGCAGTACGTATTGCTGTGATCGGACTTAAAGATTCACCAGGAGTGGCATTTAAGCTTTTTGATACCCTGGCTAAGAAAAATATCAATGTGGATATGATCCTTCAGTCTATCGGCCGTGCCGGAACCAAGGACATTTCCTTTACTGTTGATAAAAATGATTTGGACGATGCAATGGGTGTTCTGGAAGCTAACCAGGCACGCATCGCTTATTCTGAGCTTCATGCGGAGAAAAACATTGCCAAGCTTTCTATTGTAGGAGCAGGTATGATGAGCAATCCGGGTGTTGCTGCAAAAATGTTCGAGAGCCTTTACAATGAGGGTGTGAACATCAATATGATCGCAACATCTGAGATCCGTGTGACGGTTCTCATTAACGAGAAAGATGGCGTACGTGCCATGAATGCGGTACATGATGCGTTTAATCTTGCAGACTAAACAGATGTGAAATATGAGAATATGATATATCTGAAGTAAAAAATGACGGGGCGGAGGCTTGGATGAGTCTCCGCCTTCTATAACGAAGGGATACAGAATTATGAGAAAAAATCTGAAGGGCTGTAAGAAGCTGGCAGGGGAAACTCTGGCCGGTAATTTTACGGTCCCTGTGATCGGGAGTATTGCGGTTGCGGCGATGAGCGCAGTTTCAAGCTATATTTCCACAGCACTTTTTCCGGGAGATTCCCTGTATGCGATCATTGGAGGAGAGGTATTCAGCTTTGTCCTTTCTCTGGTGATCTGTATTTTTTCCGCAGGACTTTACCGGATCTATCTGAATATTTCCAGAAGGGAAACCTACTCTTTCGGAGACCTTCTGTACTTTTTCAGCCATCAGCCGGATCATGTGATCGTGGCATCCTTTGTGCTGGCATTGATCAATCTGGTGACATCACTTCCACTGGCGTGGTTTTCTTTTACAAGCAATATGGGAAATACAACGGAGGAGCAGATGAACTGGGCAGTAACTTACATGCTGCTCACACTTCTCGGGTTCGCGCTGAACCTGCTGGTAGCTATGCCGTTCACCATGAGCTATTACATTTTGTCCGATAATTCGGACATAAAAGGAGTGCAGGCACTGAAAGCTAGTGCAAAGCTTATGAAGGGACATTACTGGGAATATATGAAAATGCTCTTAAGTTTTGTTCCGTGGATCATTTTTTCCATATTTACATTGTATCTGGCACTGATCTGGCTGGTGCCTTATATAGAAACCTGTATGGCAGTTTTCTATCGGAATATTTCCGGAGAGTTTGATGAACCTCCGGTGGATTCTTATCCCCCGGTAACTCCGATCCCGCAGTTCCACGATGAAACCGAAGCCTGATCGCCTTCCGGAGGATGTTTTCCCTTTCCGGGAGGATGCATGAAACGCAGGTGATGCCCTTTCCGGGGGGATGCTTGAAACGCAGGTGATGCCCTTTCCGGGGGATGCTTGAGACGCAGGTACTTTCCCTTTCAGGGGGACCATTTTGGCATGGGCAGGTACGAGGGGGAAAGCACTCAAAGTTGCGAAGCCCGCTTTTCCCCCTCGAGCTCCCCCCTTTCCGGGCACGCAGCAGCTGCAGGCTGTGGGAATATGTGAAGATATTGGAGGGGCGATGGATTCTACTACGTTGGCTGTGGAAGGTTGAGCCGATTTATGCTGACGTAAATATATTGGCGAAGCCTGTTCCTGAATAACAGCAATACACCACAATCCAGAGAACAGGCCCGCTACGCAGTCCACTTTCCCATTCATCCAGAAGCAACAAACAGTGCAGAAGTAATAATCAGCGCCGAAGCAATAAACAGTGCAGAAGCAATAATCGGCTCAGCCTGTTACTGCCAGTGCAGCAGAATACAGTGCCGAAGCAATAATCGGCTCAGTCTGCTACTGCCAGTGCAGCAGAATACAAGACAGAAGCAATAATCGGCTCAGCCTGTCACTGCCGATACAGCAGAATACAGGACTGAGCCGATACACTTACACATTCCACAACGCATCACAGCGGCGTGGCCAGGAGGGGAAGAGCGCGAGAAGGGGAGACGGCCTTCGCAACTATGAGTGCTTCCCCTTCTCGCAAATTACCCACTTTCAAAAAGTGAAAACTATAATCCCAAAAAAGCAAACCACCCCAAATTTCCCTCACTTAAAAAAGTGAAAATCATAATCCAAAAAAATCAAATCACCCAAAATTTCCCTCACTTTCAAAAAGTAAAAAAATCATAATAAAAAAAGGCCCCCACATTCATTATAGATTCAAAGGAAGTCGTCCCACAACCTCCTTTGTCAACCCACCTATGAGAATCCCCGCCAGGACTCCTGCCACCAGCAGTGCCGGTGCATAAACCATCAGACTCGTATTACTCACCACGATCATGGCAACGATCAGCTGCCCGATATTATGTGTGACACCACCGGCCACACTGATTCCGATCAGACTGAAGCCGGAATGTTTTTTCAAAAGCTCCATTACAGTCAGGCTAAGCGCAGCGCCAGCCAGACTATACAAAATACTGAACAGATTTCCAAACATAAATCCGATCACCAGGATTCTGACAACGGACACGAGAGCCGCTTCTTTAAAGGAATATCGGTCCAGTATAAAAAGTACCGCCAGGTTTGCAAGCCCGAGCTTGATACCCGGAATTCCTGTAAATACAGGGACCAGAGACTCCACATATCCAAAAATGATCGCTACTGCGGCAAATAATCCGAGATAAGCTGTTTTTCGTTTCATAAATAAATCCTTTCATTTGTTGCAGGAATATCGTTGCAGAAACAGCACAGACAGAATACCGTCTGTCAGAGAAAACTCTACGGAGAACACGTATTACGCATATTCTCCGGAAATTTTATGTCACCGCATCAATTTTAGGCGAACTCTCCGAATCCAAATCCTCTGCAGTATTTTCTCCTTCTATCACAACCTTATTAGGAAGGCAGATGATGGAACCGCCGTGCTCGTCCACAGCCTTCTGTTTCATACAGTAATGATCCGGGCAGGTTGCTTCGATCATTGTAACTTTTCCATCTTTGATTTCGCAGACATTGGTGTCTCCGATGTGGATGATCTGGTCCTGGGAAAGCGAATAGGTTCCGAATTCTTTTCCGTCAACGGTAATACGGATCGTATTATGGGAACGTTTCCCCGCAATCTGAAAACCAAGCCAGAGAACCCCCGCCAGAATCAGGATCCCGGCAATAAAAATCAATTCTTTTTTCTTCAAAACAAATCTCCATTTCTGTTACAGATTCAGAAAAAATCATATCATAATCGAAATTAAAAGGCAAACATAAGTTAATGATATCTAACCATAATTCATACAGCTGTTCCCAACGGAAAGGGAGGAGTGGCGATGATTTTTCTTTTATAAAAGACATAAAACAGAAAAATTCATATTGAAAAAAGTTATAGACTACTAACAAAAGTGTAGACAAGAAAAAAAACAGGTGATATAATACCTGACTGTAAGTTAGCATCGTCTAATTTTACAAAAAAAGATTAATCAAAACTAATTTATGTATATGGATAAAAACTATATAATTTATCCAAAAGACAGTTATACGCAGATTACAGGACTGGATCGAGAGCATCTGACGTAGCAATATATGTTCGCATAGCGTGAGTCTGATGCAGCAATTTACAGAATTGTTAAAAATACAAGGGAGAAAAGAGATGAAAAATCAGAATTTTTATATGAGAGTGATCTCCTTACTGTTGGTGATCCTGGCTGTACTTTTTTATAACAGCAGCATGAAAGCCCAGGCAAATGAAAAAGAGATCGCGGCTCTGACAGATAAGGTAGATACACTTCAGGAGCAGCAGAATGAACTTCTCAGTGCGCTGGAGACGAGTTATGTAAATCGTATGCAGAATCAGGCAGCATCTGCAGGATCAGGCAGCAGTGATGCAGATACAGCAGGCGATGACAAAACAACAGACACTTCAGACGGCAATGTATCCGATGCAGACGCAGAGGACACAGCAACCGCAGATTCCGATAATGTATATAAAGATGGAACCTATACAGGAGAAGCCGAGGGATACGGCGGGACCATTCAGGTGGAAGTGACACTTGCCGGTGATGAGATCACATCCATCAACGTAGTCAGCGCCCCAGGTGAGGACAGTGCATATCTTTCACAGGCAGAGAGCGTGATCGATTCCATCCTGAGTGCTCAGAGTACAGATGTGGATACCGTATCCGGAGCAACGTTCAGCTCCACAGGAATCCTGAACGCAGTGGATGCGGCACTTGGAAAGGCGGAAAATTCATGAAAAAAAGACAGCGGGAGGTAAGGCTGATGCGTGCGGGAATACAGCTGGCATTTTTTATTGCCGCCCCGTCTCTGTTTTCTACAGCCTTTGCAGGAATCAAATCGATCTTTCTTGCCATTGCGGCCGGTCAGCCGGTGGAGTGGAATTCCTTTCTGACTGTAACGGCAGTGCTTCTGATCTTTACCTGCTTTTTCGGAAGACATTTCTGCGGATATGCGTGTGCATTCGGATCTTTCGGAGATGCCGTATATGAAGGCTTTTCCTGGATCCGGATGAAATGCTTTCACAAAAAAAAGAAACCGGCTCTTTCAGAAAAAATGGTTCACGGGCTTCAGAAAGTCAAATATATCGTACTGGCACTGATCCTGCTTTCCTGCCTTACAGGTGTATACGGAAAGCTTACGGGAACCAGCCCGTGGGATGTTTTTTCCATGCTCACGGCAGGACGGTTCCCGAACAGCAAATATCTGGTGGGAATTGTGCTCCTGGTGCTGATCATTGTGGGAATGTGTACACAGGAAAGGTTTTTCTGCCAGTTTCTCTGTCCCATGGGAGCGGTTTTTGCATTAATGCCAATCCTTCCGGGTGCACTGTTTCGGAGAAACCGTGAGAAATGTCCGCCGAAATGTGGTCTCTGTAAAAAAAGATGTCCGGCTCATCTGGATATCGACGGCGACACAGGCAGATCCGGCGAATGTCTTTGCTGCCACGCATGTGCCGCAGCATGCCCGAGAAAAAATATTCACATTGGAACAATTGAGGAAAAATGATCTATGAGATATCAGGCTCTGAAAAAGAAAACTTTTCTGGCAGCAGCTACATTTACAGGAATTGCGGTGTTGTTTCCTGTGCTGTGCATGGCTGCTTCGGAAAATGATGTACAGACATATACCGATACAGATTTTGCAATGGATACTGTGGTATCAGAAACACTCTATACCACAGGTGACGATATAAACAGTAAGCTGACAGCTGTGCTGACAGATGTGGAGACGAACCTTCTTTCCTGGACCAATGAGAAGTCCCAGATCTATAAGGTGAATGCAGACAGCGGAAAAGATACGGAGATTTCCGACGAGCTTTCCGGATATTTGAAACGTCTTCTGAAGATCGCAGAGGATTCTGACGGAGCCTTTGACCCAACCATCGGGAAGCTGATCCGCCTGTGGGATATTGGAGGGGAAAACCAGAAAATTCCGGAAGAAGCAGAAATTAAGAATGTTCTGAAGGATTCCGGATATCAGAAGATTTTTCTTGACGGAAATACGGTCCACATGGAGGAGGGCTGTTCTCTGGATCTTGGAGCAGCGGGAAAGGGTATTGGCTGTGACCTGATCCTTAAAGAACTGGAAACAAAGAAGGATGTAACAGCAGCACTTATGAATCTGGGAGGAAGCAGTGTCATGACCTACGGAAGCAAGCCGGATGGTTCTTCTTGGAATGTGGCAGTGACAGATCCCAGAGCTGAAAATGAGGATGACTATCTTGGTGTGGTTGCCTTAAATGGTACAGAATTTCTTTCCACATCCGGAGATTATGAGAAATATTTTATCGAAAATGGTGTAAGGTATCACCACATTATGGACCCGTCTACCGGTTATCCGGCAGAAAGCGGAGTGACCGGGGTAACGGTAGTCTGTGACTCAGGTCTGGAGGCAGATGCGCTTTCCACAGCATGTTTTGTGTTGGGGGTGGAAAAAGGGACACAGCTGTTGAAAGCTTACGGTGCAGACGGACTTTTTGTGGATGAAGACCATCATGTGTATCTCACTAAGGGGATGAAGGAGCGGTTCAGCCTGCTTGCGGATTCCTATAGTGTGGAGGATATTGCAGAGTGAAGCTGATCTCCCGGCGATCCGGTTTATGATTGTTTGGCAGAGGGGAATGCTCATATCCGCAGTACTTGCGATAGTAAACCTGGAAAGGGTTCTATAAATATATCATATTTTTAGGAGGAATAAGCAATGCAGAAGTGGAATCTATTGAAAAAAACAGCTCCATGCATTTTAAGTCTTGCAGTGGCAGCAACAACCTTTCCGACCGCTGTAATGGCATCTGATCTTGATGCAGCCGTGGTTTCCGAGGCAGAGGCAGGAGATACGGAGGATTTTAGCACAGAGGAAACGGCAGAGGATACTGAAGCTGTAGCAGAAGAAGCTATAGAGGATGCTGCAGACATAACAGAAGAAGCAGCAGAGGATGCAGCAGTGCCAGAAGCTGCTGCAGACGAGACAGAGGATATCCAGCAGGAAGATACAGAAGCTGTCGAGACTCTGGATGAGACAGCAGAGGAAGCAGACCCGTTCTCTACAGGGGAAGAGGATTTCACAGAAGGCGATGAAGTAGCGGAAGCATTTTCCGATTCTGACCAGCTGACAGGTGAGTATCAGTACGTATATGCAGGACTTACCTGGGGTGAGTACTGGGCAGCAGAAGGCGTATATGCAGCTGGAGATACAAGCTCTTCAGAAGAGAAGGATTCACATAGTGAGTTTGACACAGGAGCTTTTGATACAGTAACAAGAGCGACTGCAAATCATGGACTCCACAGAGGAAGCTATCAGACAGAAGCTACGATTATTGCTGAAGACGGAACCAGATTCGACGTATCCTACTGGGAGGATAAAGGAAGCACACTTTATCTTACAGATGGTTCCAAGGTAAAATGGAACAGAGGCAGTATAACAACAGAAGATGGAAAAACCTATACGATGGATCATTATGAGATATATGGTCTGAAATATGTCCCGGTAGCAGTTAAGACCGCAGATTTTGCAGATTTCTGCAAAAAGTATAATGTTGTACAGGATGGAGCTGTGCTCTCCGGAGGATACAGTGAAAACAATCTCCAGTATTACAAAGGCCTTGTGGCAGACGTAAATGCACAGACAAATGGTCTGAAATATGTGGAGAAAAATGGTGATGGCTTTACATTTACAGCAAGAAAATCAGACGGAACAGCTTCCGGTATCAAGGATCAGGCGTTAAAAACAGCAACAGGGATCGAGCCGAGTGTAAAAGCAGCAAGCGGAAGCTACGGCGAATTCCTCCGTGTGGATCTCAATGGAAATTATGGCAATCTTGGTGCAAATATGCAGGCTGTACGCTGGGATTATTATGGAGATGATTCCACATATACAAAATGCCTCGCTTCTTATGGAACCAAGTTTGCTGCAGATAACTGGATGCATAAAGCAATGGGAATCCAGCTTGGACTTACAAAATCTGCACGCTGCAAGCTTCCGGGAGGAACAGACGGAACAGGATACTGGAAATTGACAGTGTATGCTCTTGGATATAATGACTATACTTACAGCTTCCAGGCAACTGCAGAGAATATCGTAAATCCTACAATGGAGCCGACTGATTTTACAAGTCTTAAAACGGAAGTAGAAGCTGCAAAAGCTCTGGCAGAGAAGGATTACACAATTGCAACCTGGAAGTCCTTTGCCGGTGAGCTTCAGGAAGCAGAAGACATTCTTGCAAAAACAGATGCAAGTCAGGCTGAGGTAAATGAAGCACTTGAACATCTTCAGGGAGCAGAGAAAGAGCTTCAGAAGGTAACAGTTACACTTGATAAGACAGCAGCAGCTGTATATACAGGAAAAACAACGACTCTTAAGGCAACAACAAATGACAGCGATGCAACAGTAACATTTAAGTCCGGCAACACAAAGGTTGCAACAGTAAGCAGCAAGGGTGTTGTTAAAGGCGTAAAAGCCGGAACAGCAGTTATCACAGCAAAGGTAGGAAATGCCACAGCAACCTGCAAGGTAACAGTAAAAGCTTCTACAATTAAATTTGCAAAGGCTTCCGTAACGATCTACAAAGGAAAAACAGCAACTGTAAAAGCAACTGCAACACCATCTGCAACTGTAAAATACACAAGCAGCAACACAAAGGTTGCAACCGTAAACAGTAAAACAGGTGTTGTAAAAGGAATCAAAGCAGGAACCGTTACGATTACAGCAAAGGCAGGAGCCCTGAAGACAACCTGCAAAGTAGTTGTCAAGAATCCTGCATTCAGTCTTGTAAAATCTTCTGCAACGATCAAAAAAGGTAAAACAACAACCATCAGATCCAAAGCAACACCTGCAGGCAAGGTTACATATACAAGCAGCAATAAAAAAGTTGCAGCTGTAAACAGCAAGGGTGTTGTAAAGGGAATCAAAAAAGGTAAAGCAACGATCACAGTGAAATGCAACGGAATTACAAAGAAATTTGTGGTAACAGTTAAATAATTTCACTGTTGAACCGAATGTGATCACAGATATCCAGAAGCCTCTGCCGCAGACATAGAGCAATGTCTGCGGCAGAGGTCTGCTGATTTCTGAAGAGCAATGTCTGACAGAGGCCGCAAGAAAAGAGGAGAGAGTAAGGAAGCATGGAAAAAGATCTGAAAGATAAAAAGCAGGAGGAAAAAAATACTCCGAAGATACCCTGGACCAAGCTGGTTCCTGCAGCTGCTGTGATTGCGGCGCTTGTGTTTTCAGGCATAAAGGCGAAGGGCTCTGATGGAGAGACAGAAGCAGTCGGGCAAGCAGAGACGACCGTAATGTCTGCTTCAGAGCTGGAAAAATATCTCGGGTATGAAAAAGAAAATACTGTTTCTGACAGCACAACTGCCACAGCTGAGAAAAACAGTACAACAAAAAAGAAAAGCTCATCGAAAAAAAGTTCAAAAAAAACAGCAGCGAAAAAAAGCTCAGGTACAAGAACGGTTTCCGAATCTGCAAAAAGCAATGCCGGCGCCGCAGGACAGGGAACCACGCAGACACCGGTAGCAAGCGTTCCGGCAGATGGATATAAGGACGGTACGTATGAAGGAAGCGGAACCGGATTTGGCGGGACGATCCGCGTGAGAGTAACAATCAGCGGTGGAAAGATTGCGGCCATAGATATTCTGGAGGCATCTGGAGAAACTGCGTCGTATTTTGCGTCAGCTCAGGGTGTGATCAGCAGGATGATCGCCGGAAATACACCGAATGTAGATGCAGTAAGTGGAGCAACCTATTCCTCCAACGGAATCATCCAGGCAGTTCAGAATGCCCTCTCCCAGGCAGCGGCAGATGGAAACAGCCAGCAGGTCACCCCTACACCTGCAGCAACTGCTTTACCAACTCCGACATCAGCTCCGTCACCTACAAAAAAACCATCTCCTACAAAGAAACCGGAAGATCCGGACAGTCCCCAAAAATATCTGGACGGTAAATATACAGCTTCGGCAAAGGGCTTCAATGGAGACGTGAAGGTAACTGTGACCATCAAGGATGGAGTGATCGAAGCCCTGAAACAGGAAAATACGGACACGGAGCAGTTTTTTGAAAAAGCATGGAGCGTGCTGGAGGAACAGATCATTGGTACGGATTCTGTAGATGATATTGATGCAGTCAGCGGAGCAACCTATTCCTCCAACGGAATTCTCAACGCTGTAAAAAAAGCTCTTAAAGAAGCGATCAATCCGGAGTATGGAAAGAAACCCACACCAACTCCGACAAAGAAACCGACACCAAAGCCAACAGCCACACCGAAACCTACGGCAACGCCGAAACCAACGGCCACACCGAAGCCAACAGAGACGCCGGCAGCAACCCCGACGCCGGAGCCGGAGGACCCGGATGTGACGCCGGTTCCTGAAAAACCCAATGTAACTCCAACACCAGGGACAGATGAGCCGGATGCAACACCGGAGCCAACGGAAGCACCGGAACCGGTGGGAATGTACAGAGATGGAACGTATACAGACTCGGCTTTTGGATATGGAGGAAAAACATATCTGACAATTACGATCTCAGGAGGCCAGATCGTATCCATTGAGCAGACAAATCAGGATACACCGGAATTTTTTGATCCTGCATGGAGCACGATTTATTCTCAGATCATGGCAAACCAGTCGGCGGATGGAATCGATACTGTCAGCGGAGCCACATATTCCTCCGAAGGGATCCTGGACGCTGCACAAAAGGCCCTTGCCCAGGCAAAGAATTAACCGGGTGAACGTTGGAGCAGCTATAAACATCTGAATCTAAGCCAATAATAAGAGGTGAAAGAAACCTCTGGACTTCTTGATTTTTTTTGAAGTTCAGAGGTTTTTTGCTAGGTTTCTGAAATTGCTTCTATAAATCGATAAAAAAATAACAGGAATGTATACAGAATAATATGAAAAATATCAGAAAATATAAGCGGTTTAAATAATTTGAAATGCAAATTGGAGTGGGTTAACCTGAGAAATACAATAAAATTTTTATTGCACAGGGCAATATTTTATGTTATGTTTGAATGTGTGTAATTAAAGTTGTTATTAAAATGACAAACAACGCTGAAAGGAGAACAAATATGAGCAGTAAAATTACGATCATCGGAGCAGGAAGTGTAGGAGCAACTATCGCTTATACCTTATCACAGAGGAGTATTGCATCAGAGATTGTTCTGATCGATATTAACAAAGATAAGGCTGAAGGTGAGGTTATGGATATTGAGCAGGGAACCAGTTTCCGTGAGCCGATCTCCATCGTGGCAGGAGATTACCCGGATGCTGTAGATTCTGACATTGTGATCATCACTTCCGGTATTGCCAGAAAACCGGGACAGACTCGCATCGAGCTGACACAGACCAACGTCAACATTATGAAGAGTATTACTCCGGAGATCGTAAAGGTGGCTCCCAAAGCGCTTTATATTATCGTAAGTAATCCATGTGATATTATGACTTATGCATTTGCAAAGCTTTCCGGACTGCCGGAAAATCAGATCCTTGGTTCCGGAACCGCCCTGGATACGGCCCGTCTCCGCTGCAGACTTTCTCAGCACTACGGTGTATCTGAGAAAAACATCCACGCCTATGTATTCGGAGAGCATGGAGATACTTCCTTTGTACCGTGGTCCAGAGCCTTTGTTGCAGGTGCGACCCTTGATGAGTTTGACAAGATCGTTCATGAGGATCAGAAAGATCTGCAGCCACTTGACAGAGAAGAGGTTCTGGAGTATGTTCATACTTCAGGATCAACTGTGATCGCCAAGAAGGGTGCTACATTTTATGCGGTAGCCGTATCTGTTTGCAGACTTTGCTCGCTTCTTCTTGCAGCATCTGATACAATAGTCAGTGTATCAACCATGCTTCACGGAGAGTACGGTGTTGAAGACGTATGTCTTAGTACCATGGCTTCTATCGGACCGGAAGGTGTAAAACGTATCGTTCGTGTTCCGCTGACCGAGGAGGAGACAGAGAAGCTTCATGCAAGCGCCAATGCTCTGAAGGACGTGATCGCACAGATTGATCTTTGATAAATGTCAGAAGCTGTGTAAAGAGGAAAAAGCAGCCTCAGGCAAATTTGAAACAACGGGAGAAAGATAAAAATGGATATTATTCAGGTAATTACCAGAGAATTGAACGTTGAGAAATGGCAGGTCGAGGCAGCGGTTAAGCTGATCGATGAAGGCTGCACCATTCCTTTTATTTCCAGATACCGTAAGGAAGCAACCGGTACACTGAACGACGAACAGCTTCGTAATCTTAATGAGAGACTTACTTATTTAAGAAATCTTGAGGATAAAAAGGCTCAGGTTCTGGGCAGCATCGAGGAGCAGGGCAAGCTGACTCCGGAGCTGAAGAAACAGATCGAGGCAGCGCAGACACTCGTTGTGGTAGAGGATCTTTACCGTCCGTACCGCCCGAAGCGCCGTACACGTGCCATCATCGCCAGGGAAAAAGGTCTGGGACCTCTGGCCGACATCATCCTTCTCCAGATGACGAAGAAACCTCTTGAAGAAGAGGCAAAAGCATTTCTTTCTGAGGAAAAAGAAGTCAAAACTGTGGAAGAGGCCATCAGCGGTGCCAGAGATATCATTGCAGAACACATTTCTGATGAAGCAGATTATCGTATCAGTATCCGTAAGAGAACAATGGATAAGGGAACTATATGTTCCACCGCAAGAGATGAGAAGGAGCAGTCTGTATACGAGATGTATTATGACTTTGAGGAGCCGGTGAAAAAGCTTGCAGGTCATCGTGTCCTTGCTCTGAACCGTGGTGAGAAAGAGAAATTCCTTACTGTGAAGATCCTTGCACCTGAGGAAGAGATCATCCGTTATCTTGAAAAACAGGTGATCGTCCGCGATAATCCATACACTACACCGGTTTTGAAAGAAGCCATTGAGGACAGCTATAAACGTCTCATCGGACCGGCTATTGAGCGTGAGATCCGAAGCGCCCTTACAGAGGCAGCAGAGGACGGTGCCATCCATGTCTTTGGCAAAAATCTGGAGCAGCTTCTCATGCAGCCTCCAATTGCAGGACAGGTAGTTCTTGGCTGGGACCCTGCCTTCCGTACCGGATGCAAGCTGGCAGTGGTAGATCCTACCGGAAAGGTTCTGGATACCACAGTTATTTATCCCACAGCACCAACCAATGAGACCAAGATCCGTGCCGCAAAGGAAACCCTGAAAAAGCTTATCAGCAAATATCATGTGACACTGATCTCTGTAGGAAACGGAACGGCATCCAGAGAATCCGAGCAGATCATCGTGGAGCTTCTTAAGGAAATCCCTGAAAAGGTCCAGTATGTTATCACCAACGAGGCAGGTGCTTCTGTATATTCCGCAAGCAAGCTTGCCACGGAAGAATTCCCGAATTTCGATGTTGGACAGAGAAGCGCCGCATCCATCGCAAGACGTGTACAGGATCCGCTTGCAGAGCTTGTAAAGATCGATCCGAAATCCATCGGTGTCGGTCAGTATCAGCATGATATGAACCAGAAAAAGCTGGGAGAAGCCCTTAACGGCGTTGTGGAAGATTGTGTAAACAAGGTCGGAGTGGATCTGAATACTGCGTCTGCATCCCTTCTGGAGTATATTTCCGGAATCAGCAAGGCCATCGCAAAGAATATTGTAGCCTACCGTGAGGAAAACGGCCGTTTCCAGACAAGAAGAGAACTTCTTAAGGTTGCCAAGCTTGGTCCGAAAGCCTTTGTGCAGTGTGCAGGTTTCACACGGATCACAGGAGGCAAAAATCCTCTGGACGCAACCAGTGTCCATCCGGAAAGCTATGACGCAGCAAAAAAACTCCTGGAAAAGCTGGGCTACACACCGGAAGATGTGGCAGAGCGTAAGCTTACCGGTATTTCCGGGCAGATCCGCGATTACGGAAAACTGGCAAAGGAGCTGGAGATTGGAGAGCCAACCTTACGTGATATCGTAAAGGAACTGGAAAAACCTGCCAGAGATCCACGTGACGAGATGCCGAAACCGATCCTCCGTACCGATGTCCTGGATATGAAGGACCTGAAAGAAGGCATGGTCCTCAAGGGAACTGTCCGCAATGTTATTGACTTCGGTGCTTTTGTGGATATCGGTGTGCATCAGGATGGCCTGGTCCATATTTCCGAGATGAGCGAGAAATTCATCAAACATCCGCTGGAAGCAGTCAGTGTGGGAGATATCGTGGATGTCCGTGTTCTTGGTGTTGATATGAAGAAAAAACGGATCAGCCTTTCCATGAAGGGAATCAGTAAATAAAGAGAAAAACTGAGTAAAGAGAAGCAGGCAAGTATATTCTGCAGCATTCTGCGGCGGATTACCGGACCGATATACAATAAAGCTATAACAGAAATACAGCAGTGGTTTATACCCTATACTTTATAGAACCGGAGAAATCAGGTTTACAGGGAAAAACCACTGCTGTATTATTATATTACCAGATGCGGATTATAGGAAATGCTTATATCAGAAATAAGCTTTGAAGCTCATAGATCGATCCGCATATGTATATCGAATAATCGATCAGACAGGAGGGATTATATTTGGATAGTACTGTACAGACTGTGCAGGAGGTAGGAAATCAGGTAAGCCAGTACAGGCAGATGTTTGAAAATTATCTGCCGGACATCACGAAATTCGGAATCAAGGTTGTTCTGGCTATTGTTGCTTTCTGGGTAGGAAGCACGGTAATTAAATGGATCGTAAAGTTTGTGAGGAAATCACTGACAAAATCCAGGCTGGATACAGGAGTGGCACAGTTTATGTCCTCACTGGTCAAGATCGTACTTTACATACTCCTGATCTTTAACATATCCATAAGCTTTGGAGTAAAGGAATCATCTCTGGCAGCACTTCTCGGAACTGCAGGTGTTACTATGGGTCTTGCCCTCCAGGGCGGACTTGCCAACCTGGCAGGAGGCATGATGCTTCTTCTGTTCAAGCCTTTCCAGGTAGGGGATTACATCATCGTTAACGGACAGGACGGAAGCGAGGGAACGGTAGCCAAGGTCGAGATCTGTTATACAACGTTGTTATCCATTGATAACAAGCACATCGTGATCCCGAACGGTACTCTTTCCAATGTGACCATCACCAACGTAACAGCAAGGGATCAGCGAAGGCTGGAGATCAAAGTGGGGATCTCTTACAATGCAGATATCCAGAAGGCCAAGGATATCCTGGAAGATATCCTCACCGAGGATCCGGATACAAGAGAAGACGAAGAGATGGTGGTATTCGTAGACGAGCTGGCAGAAAGCTCTGTGATCATGGGCTTTCGTGTCTGGGTAGATACCGACCGCTACTGGGCAGCCAGATGGAGATTGAACCAGAGGATCAAGGAAGATTTTGATTATTATGGAATTGAGATTCCTTATAATCAGCTGGATGTGCATATCCATAAATAATGTGCATAAAGGAAGAAAGCTAAAGCCCTTTCACATGGCAGAGAAATTGCTGTGTGGGAGGGTTTTTTGATGAAAGTAACTGGTTTTGAGATTATTACTGCCATTCACGATAATAGAGAATATGAAAATTATTGACAAACCAGTGTCGGGGTGCAATAATACCCCACAGAGATAGTATTTGGACTCAAAACTATACTCTGGCTGAAATCACTGGAATCTTATATAAAAATAGCCAGCCGGAACCCGGGATCGGGAATGGACGGATATATGAAAATTATAAAAGATACGAGCCTGTATCGATGATAACGAAGGCGTTACAACAGTTATGGGAATTTTGAGCAACTGTTGAAGAGCATGCTTTTCGTGTATAAAAAACAGGACTCAATATACAGGGAATCAATCAGAAGCGTTTCAGGGTCGAAGTGTACCCCGAGACGTTTTTTTATTAAATACGGAAGCGGATGTTTTTATCCACTTGAAAGTTATTCCCTGCAGGAAAGGACTTATATAAGATGACAATAGAGATGTTAAAAGGAAAGATCCACAGAGCAACCGTTGTCCAGGCGGAACTGGATTATGTAGGAAGTATCACTGTGGATGAGGAACTGCTGGAAGCTGCCGGGATACTGGAATATGAGAAGGTCCAGATCGTAGATGTGAACAACGGCAGCCGTTTCGAGACATACACCATTTGCGGAGAACGCGGAAGCGGTATGATCTGCCTGAACGGAGCAGCAGCAAGATGTGTAAGCACCGGTGACAAGATCATCATCATGGCTTACGCACAGTACGAGCAGGAAGAAGCCCGTACTCACAAGCCTGCAGTTGTATTTGTAGATGAAGAGAACAGGATCAGCAGAGTGACCAATTATGAGAAACACGGACTGCTGAAGGATATGGCCTGACGCAGATCAGGAAGATAATAAGACGAAGGTGAATTCAGAAAAGAGGCTATCTCGAATCTATTAAGAAAACCGGTTCCAGAACCGGAAAAGAGGAGAGCACAATGCAGGTAACAAAAACAGTAGAAGAAACAAGAAAACAGATCAAAGCGTGGAAAAAAGAAGGAAAAACAGTAGGCCTTGTGCCAACCATGGGATTTCTCCATGAGGGACACGCAAGCCTGATCAAAAAATGCAGAGAGCAGAATGATATCGTAGTGGTATCCGATTTCGTCAATCCTACACAGTTCGGTCCTACCGAAGACCTGGAAGCCTACCCGAGAGACTTTGAGCGTGACAGCAAACTCTGCGAAAGCCTGGGAGCAGACCTGATCTTCTGCCCGGAGCCTTCCGAGATGTATCATGATCCCCACGCATTTGTAAGTATAGATACTCTGTCAGAGACACTTTGCGGAAAAACACGTCCGATCCATTTCAAAGGTGTGTGTACCGTTGTGACCAAGCTGTTCCACATTGTGGTACCGGACAGAGCATATTTCGGACAGAAAGACGCACAGCAGCTGGCCATCATCCGCAAGATGGTGAGTGATCTGAACTTCGATATTGAGATCGTAGGCTGTCCGATCATCCGTGAGGAGGACGGACTTGCAAAATCCTCCAGAAATACATACTTAAGCCCTGAAGAGAGAAAAGCAGCTCTTTGCCTGTCAAAGGCAGTAAAAGCCGGACAGGAAGCCATTCACGCAGGAATCCCGGCAGAAGAGCTTCTCGGAAAAATGCGAGCAGTGATCGAAGCAGAGCCTCTGGCAAAGATTGATTATGTATCCATGGTAGATGCACTTACCATGCAGCCGGTGGAAAAAGCTGACCGCAGCGTTCTTGTAGCAATGGCTGTTTACATCGGAAAAACAAGACTGATCGACAACTTCAGCTACGAGGTATAATGTATGGGAAAAGTTTTAAAGAAAATCGGAATTATCAGCAGTCTTGCATCCAGATATATCGGGATCATTATCATCGCTTTTTCCTGCCTGGCTTTTTTCTGGCGTGACGGATTTTCCTGGATGACGAACTATACGTCTGTATTTCTGGGAGTGATCATGTTTGGTATGGGTCTGACCATAAAACTGGATGACTTCCGGGCAATTTTTTCCAGACCCAAAGAAGTGGTGATCGGTGCAGTGGCTCAGTATACCATTATGCCGGTGATCGCCTGGCTTCTGTGTAAAGTGATGAACCTTCCGGCAGATCTGGCACTGGGAGTGATCCTGGTGGGATGCTGTCCGGGCGGAACAGCCAGCAATGTGATCACCTATATCGCAGGAGGTGATGTGGCGCTTTCTGTGGGAATGACTATAGTTTCCACACTGGCAGCACCGTTGATGACACCGTTTCTTGTATATGTTCTGGCAGGAGCCTGGGTGGAAGTATCCTTCTGGGCCATGGTGCTTTCTGTGGTAAAGGTAATTCTGATCCCGGTTCTCCTGGGAGTTTTTCTTCGGAGCCTTGCGGGAGAGCATGTAGATAAGGTATCCGACGTTATGCCGCTGGTGTCGGTTGTAGCTATTGTTATGATCATCGGAGGAATTGTGGCTGTAAATGCAGAGAAGATCGTAAGCTGTGGAGTTCTGGTGCTTGGAGTAGTGGCGATCCACAATTTCTGCGGTATGATGCTGGGATTTCTGGCTGCAAAAATCTTCCATGTGGAGTATTCCAGAACAACAGCTATAGCTATAGAGGTAGGCATGCAGAACAGTGGCCTTGCTGTCTCACTGGCAGCAGCTAATTTTGCAGCCAATCCGCTTGCAACACTTCCGGGCGCGATCTTCAGTGTATGGCACAATATTGCAGGTTCCATTTTTGCGGGGATCCGCCGTGCAGGTGCAGAAAACCTTGCAGAGCTTGACCGGATCAGGGAAATCGACTGCTGTAATTGCGAAAAGCAATAAGCAGTGAATGCGGATTGCGGATATCCTCCTGACGGGGAACAGCAAAGCTGTGGAAGAATGTCTGTAAAGAAAGATCGGGGGGAGTTTGAGAGATAAAATGGCAGATTATGTCGAAAGAAAAAGTCATAAAATGCAGAATTGTGGTTTACAAATTTTAGCCGGTATACTATAATAACCACATGGACGAACAAACGTCCCCAACATATGAAAACAGGGGGGCCCGCTGAAGCGAGCTGAGAGTAGACTGTAAATGTCTTGACCCATAACCTGATTTGGATAATGCCAACGTAGGGACATATGCACGAAGGATTCTTAAAGACACAGAAGATCAGAGAGTACAGAAGAGATCAGAAGTACAGAAGATTTTCATTAAGTACGTAAGAGTAAGAGCCGGTTGCCGTGATGCGTATGCGTTGCAGCAGCCGGTTTTTTGTTGTATAAACACAAAGAATTTATGGAAGGAGATTTTTTTTACATGAGAAATTACAGTACACAGATGGAGGCAGCCCGTAAAGGCATCATCACACCTGAGCTTGAGATCGTAGCTAAGAAGGAACGCATGACAACAGAGGAACTGCTTCCGCTGGTAGCCTCCGGTAAGGTGGCGATCTGTGCAAATAAAAATCACAAATGTATCGATCCGGAGGGCGTAGGCTCCATGCTCCGCACCAAGATCAATGTAAACCTTGGTGTATCCAGAGACTGCAAGGACTACGATGTAGAGATGCAGAAAGTAATGGAAGCTGTAAACATGGGCGCCCATGCTATCATGGATCTTTCTTCCCACGGAAATACCATTCCGTTCCGACGTAAGCTTACATCCGAGTGTCCGGCAATGATCGGAACCGTTCCGGTTTATGATTCCGTTATCCACTATCAGAGAGATCTTGATACGCTGACAGCTAAAGATTTTATCGATGTAGTCAGACTCCATGCACAGGATGGTGTTGACTTTGTAACTCTTCACTGTGGAATCACAAGAAAGACCATCGATCAGATCCGTAATCACAAGAGAAAAATGAATATCGTTTCCAGAGGAGGATCTCTTGTATTTGCATGGATGTGTATGACCGGTGAGGAGAATCCGTTCTATGAATACTACGACGAGATCCTGGATATCTGCCGCGAGTATGATGTGACCATCTCCCTTGGTGATGCCTGCCGTCCGGGATGTCTGGCTGACGCAACAGACGTATGCCAGATCGAGGAGCTTGTACGTCTTGGCGAGCTGACCAAACGTGCATGGGAAAAGGACGTTCAGGTTATGGTTGAGGGACCGGGACATGTGCCGCTTGATCAGGTTGAGGCAAATATGAAAGTACAGCAGTCTATCTGCCAGGGTGCACCGTTCTATGTATTAGGACCTATCGTAACTGACGTTGCACCGGGATATGACCACATCACATCCGCGATCGGCGGAGCAGTAGCTGCTATGTCCGGAGCAGCATTCCTCTGCTATGTAACACCGGCCGAGCACCTTGCACTTCCGAATCTTGAGGACGTAAAACAGGGAATCATGGCATCTAAGATCGCAGCTCATGCAGCAGACATTGCCAAAGGTGTCCGCGGTGCCCGTGAGATCGATGACAAGATGGCAGATGCCAGAAGAAAGCTTGACTGGGAGGCACAGTGGGAATGCGCCATGGATCCGGAAACAGCAAAACGTATCTGGAACGAGCGCAAACCGGAGCATGATGATACCTGCTCCATGTGCGGTAAATTCTGCGCAGTACGAAGCATGAACAAGGCACTTGCAGGAGAGCATATCGATATTCTGTAAGAATACAGAATGCATATGAGCATGCAGCATCACAGTAGAACGTGGTGTTGGCAGTATCCAGCCAGAAAACTGGTTGATCAAATGCGGATATGGAAAGAACAGTAATGCTGAAATTGTGGAAAGTCTGATGTTCCGATAATAAAACATAAACCGCTGTGATCTAAAATGAAGATCACAGCGGTTTTTTGCAGAGTAGGGGACATTATTGCAGCTTGCGAAAAGACAGGGCCGCGTTATAATAAAAACAGAACTTACATATAAACGGTTTACATAAAAAGGAAGGAAAGGTACGAAATGAAATTTCCGAAAAAATTGATAGCATTTGGTCTGTCATTATGTATGTCTGTTGTTCCATGTGGACCGGTGGCGGCCGAAGATTTTACAGACGCACAGACGGATATGACAGACACCATTGATACTTTTACAGATGACGGGAATTCTGAAGAATCAGAAAATACCGTAAACACAGATCAGATCACGGAAGAAGATACTGCCGTGAGCACAGATCAGATTACAGAAGAAGAGTTTCCGGGATCAGATATCGGAACGGAAACGGATGAAGCTGAAAGCTCAGAGAGTGAGGAAATACAACAGGATTCTGAAGGAGAATCAACTCTGGAAGAACCTTCGGCGGTCATCAGAAAAGCAGAAGGAACAGAGGAGGCTGCGGCACCGGAAGAAATTTTTGGTGACGGAGAAAACCAGGAGCAGCAGGAAGATATATTCACAGATGATATTCCGGCAGCAGGCACTTCCGAAAAAGAAACAGATGTGGAGAGCACAGAAATATATCTGTATGCGATGAATGATACTTACAGCAGTGTGATCTCCATGCCGGATACCATGCAGACATCTTATCAGATCCAGACATCCGGCAAAAATCCGGTATATACGGTTGTTTCTGGTTATACTGCGAAAGTCAGCGAAACCGGTCTTGTTACTCCTAAAATGCAGTATGTAACCTATGTAGACAAAAACGGAAATGACGTAAAGAGCCAGTGGGAATACATGTTTGGAGAGACCCTGATCTCTGTACAGGATGGAAACAGTACCGTTTATTATAAATTCATACTTAAAGATTATGCGGAGTATTACGCAGAACAAAAAATGGATACATTTCTCAAAGAAAATATTACTGCGGAAATGTCCGATTATAAAAAGGTTGAGACGATTGCCAGATGGCTTGCCAACAACTTCAATTATAGTCAGTATCATTCCGGTTATACAGGCCTGATGCTGGATGGCGGCGGAGACTGCTGGGCCAATACCAGCGCAGTGAACTATATGTGCGAAAAACTGGGACTGACCGTGTATGCAAGGTATGCGGCAAATGATCCGGGGGCAGGAAGCGGTCACAGGAATTCCGTAGTCATTATTGACGGCGAAAGATATCTGGTTGACTGCGGATATACGGGAAATGCCCCCAGACATTATGAAGTGTCCAAAATGGACTATGACTATTCTTATAAGATCCTGAATGATGGAACACTCAGGCTGTATCAGTATGAAGGAACGGATACAAATATCGTAGTTCCAGATACCATTGACGGAAGAAAAGTAACGGTTCTTGGAAACAGTACCTTCCAGTATTGCACCCAGGCTTCTGATATAGAGTCTGTTACTTTGCCGGATTCGCTTACAACCATCGAAAAGAATGCTTTTTACAACTGTGAGAAATTGAAATCTGTTACGATTCCCCAAAACGTGTCATCTATAGGGCTGGCTGCTTTTGTGGAGGGCTTGTCTGAGTCCAGTCTGACAGAAATTAAAGTAGATCCGGAAAATCCGTATTTTTCTGAAAAAGACGGAGTGGTATTCAGTAAGGATGGCACAAAACTGATCGTGTTTCCGTCCGGACGTTCCGGAGATTACCAGATTCCGGATGGAACTGTAAGCGTGGGAGACTATGCTTTTTATTACTGTGTAAATGTTTCTTCCATAACAGTCCCGGGAAGTGTCAGAAGCCTTGGAGAAGGTGCATTCGGAAACTGTTCGTCGCTTACGAAAGCTGTCCTGAAGGAAGGCTTGGAAGAAATCGGTGAATATGCATTCCAGAGCAGTTCAGGGATTCGTGATATTATAATTCCCGCATCTGTAAAATCAGTTGGGAAAAATGGACTTCGTCTGTCTTCCGGGTGCAGGATAAGAGTACTGAGCACAGATACTGTCTGGGCGGATGATGCGTTCAGGGATTCAGCACTGATCGCGGGAAAAAAGGATTCCACACTTCAGAAATACGCAGAGGACCGTGGCTACACGTTTGTGGAGCTGTCAGCAGACAACCGGATACCGCTTCAGAATGAATGGTTTGAACAGATCACTCCAGAATATGAATATAATGGAAAAAGCCATGAACCTGAAATAGAATCCAGTGAATCCGCACCGGAACTTGAGCAGGGCTCCGATTATGAAGTAACTTATGAAAATAACATCAATGCAGGAACTGCGACTGTAAAGATCACGGGAAAAGATATTTTCTGCGGTACAGTAGAGCGGAGTTTCAAGATTACGCCAGATGAAAATGGAATGCATGTGTGCTATTTTGCGGAAAATAATGAAACCTACCTGGAAACCACCTTTAAAGGAAAAAAAGTGGAACCGGAAGTGGTAATTGACGGACTGGTACAGGGAAAAGATTATACGGTAACCTATGTTAATAATGAAAAGCCTGGTGAAGCTCGTGCAGAGCTCACGGGAATCGGCAATTATAAAGGATCGGAAACATTATATTTTACTATTTACGGAAAACTACCGGCTGCGGATCCAATAGCTGATCAGATATATACAGGAAAAGAACTCACACCTGCCATCGTGATTCCGGGATTGAAAGCCGGCGAAGATTATTATATGTACTACGAGGATAATCAGTATCCGGGTGTTGCAACGGTAACCATTTATGGTACCGGTTATTATAAAGGTACCGCAACCATTCATTTCAAGATCATAAAAAAGACAGAAAAGTTTGTCAGCAATGTTAAGCTAAACAGAACCTCTTACACTTATACGGGAAAATCCATCCGGCCATCAGTAACCGTAACTGTAAATGGAAAGAAGATCGGTGCGAGTGCTTATAAGCTGTATTACAAAAATAATAAAAATTCCGGAATTGGAACTGTGCAGGTCAGAGGAATCGGAAAATACAGTCGTATCAACAAAACGCTTACCTTTAAGATCCTGCCTCCAAAAACTCTGCTGACAGGACTGAAAAAAGCAAACAGATCCTTTACCGCAAGCTGGAAGAAAAATATACAGGCAACCGGCTATCAGATCCAGTATGCAGCAGACAGCAGATTTACAAAAGAAAGAAAAACGGTCACAGTTGGAAAACAGTCTGCGACCAGATATAAGATATCAGGACTGAAAAACAAAAAGACCTATTATGTCCGCATCCGGTCATATAAAAGAGTCGGAAAAAAGGTTCTTTACAGTAGCTGGAGTACGGTAAAGAAAATCCGGGTTTGATCATAAAGGAGTGGATCTTAGATTTATATAAATGGAGCAGAATGCTTCTATGACAGAATTAAGGCTTGTAATTATAAAAAGAGCGCGTTATAATGAACTCATAAAAAAGAAAATTTCTTCGGGGCAGGGTGTGATTCCCTACCGGC
>ERZ779892.793-NODE-793-length-32384-cov-7.899935_pt1 | contig 32384 bp, 24 predicted proteins | sample MGYA00511552_ERZ779892 | MGnify/ENA primary metagenome ERZ779892 (study PRJEB29588, sample SAMEA2154561) | human gut metagenome | biome: human gut; feature: human-associated habitat; material: faeces | place: Denmark | collected 2008/2010 ... | reverse complement strand
ACAGCACCTATCGTCAGATTGCATAAACGGAAAGTATTTGTGGGCTTGCCCACACTCACAACCTTTGAAAAGGTCGACCAAACTTTTACAATTGCTTGATAAAACAGTTTTCTAAACCATAATTTACCAAAACTTGTGATAAATAACCGTTTTAACGAAAATTGTTATGGGTATGTGTTACTACACCTTAATTTTACGGCATAATTTAGTATTATTTAGATGTAAACGGTTATTTTGCATTTGATTTAAAATCAGCCTTGTATTAAAAACATAAAGAATATAAGCATATAAAATCAGTGACTTGCTTAGTTAATAGAAGTAAGTGAGGGGTTTTTACTGTATTTGCATATTATAATACAGTTAAAAGCAATGTTTTACGGGAAACAGGCAAAAAGAAAAACCGCACACAAGCCTTAAAAAACGGCTTAGTTATGCGGTTTTTGCTTGGAGCTGGTGAACGGACTTGAACCGTCGACCTACTGATTACGAATCAGTTGCGCTACCAACTGCGCCACACCAGCAAATCGTGACTAACAATGTCTATTATACAACGAATATTTGAAAATTTCAAGACTTATTTTGGGAACAATATGGTAATAATTTACAGTGATTTATATTCACTTTTGTGGAATTATTATAAACTTTGTATTATAATTGTTGTAATAGTTAAAATATATATCAAGCATTTATATACAAAGGGTGTGTAGAATTGGCTAAATACGAAGGAAAAAACAGTTCTTTTGCATTAAGACTAAAACAACATCGTGAACTTTGCAGACTTACACAGCAGCAGGTTGCCGATATTTTGAATATTAACAGAACAACCTATACAAAGTACGAAACAGGTGTGTCCGAGCCGAGCCATGAAGTTTTAAGAAAAATCGTTTCTATTTTTGGCACGGATTATAACACTTTGCTTGGTAACGGAAGTTCTTTTTTACCGATAGTTCAGGATCCTGACGATACTTTGAAACTGTATAATCTTTCAAATGACGAAAAAAAGCTTTTGATTGCTTACAGAGCAATGTCCGACGAAAATAAAGCGGATACACTTAATAAGATGAAAGAAAAATTGGGAATTGTTAATAAGTGATTTCGGATAGCATGGGGTTAATTTTGGATTAATAAATGTAATAAAATCACGCATAAAATGAACATAAAAATTTGTAAAAATCCTTTACATTTATTATCCTTTGTGTTATAATCAACTTGTTGACCGCTGCCTCGGAACAAGGGTTAAGCCGATAATTCGGATTTTCACAGCCTTACTCTGGGACGGTTGGCTAAAATTTTTACAAAGGTGGAAACGCAAATGTTAAAAGAAGAAAAGCAGGCTATCATGGCCGAGTACGCTACTCACGAAGGCGACACAGGTTCTCCTGAGGTACAGATTGCTCTCCTTACAAAGAGAATTAATGACCTTACAGAGCACCTCAAGGTTCATAAGAAAGACCATCACAGCAGAAGAGGCCTTCTTAAGATGGTTGGTCAGAGAAGAAGCCTTCTCAACTACCTCATTAAGGTAGACATTGAGAGATACCGTTCTATCATTGCAAGACTTGGTATCCGTAAGTAATTTTGCAAATCAGGGCAAGCGCAAGCTTGCCCTAAATTCCGTTTTTGCGTAAATTTTCTCAGCTGTATTTTAGCGGTAAAACGGGTAAAAAATCTGTAAAATTTTATTGTTTTTATCGGTTTTATTGCTAAAACAGCGTGAAAATCCGCAAGATGCTTATTACAGAAATCGTATGATTTCAGAAAGGATTTTTACAATGAATAGATTAATGACATTCGACAAATACAGAGTGTTTGAAACAGAATTTGCCGGCAGACCTTTAAAGGTTGAAACAGGTAAAATGACACAGCTTGCCAACGGTGCTTGTCTTGTACATTACGGTGATACAACAGTTCATGTTGCTGTTACCGCATCTCCAAAGCCGAGAGAGGGCGTTGACTTTTTCCCGCTTTCAGTTGACTATGAAGAGAAGATGTATGCCGTAGGTAAGATTCCGGGTGCCTATCTCAAGAGGGAGGGCAGACCGTCTGAAAAGGCTATCCTTACAAGCCGTGTAATTGACCGTCCGATTCGTCCGCTTTTTGACAAGAGCATGAGAAACGATGTTTCTATCGTTTGTACCGTAATGAGCGTTGACTTGGATTGCTCACCTGAAATTACAGCTATGATAGGTGCGTCAATCGCTATTTCAATTTCTGATGTTCCGTGGAACGGCCCTATTTCAGGCTGTTCTGTAGGTATGATTGACGGCGAGTACATCATCAACCCGACAGAGGCACAGAGAGCTGTTTCTAAGATGGCTACTACCGTTGCGTCAACAAGCACAAGAATTGCTATGATTGAGGCAGGTGCAGACTGCGTTACAGATGATGAGATGTACAATGCCATTATGGCAGGTCACGAGGCTAACCAGAAGATTATTAAGTTTATTGAGGGCATCAAGGCCGAAATCGGCAAGCCTAAGTTTGAGTTTGCAAGTCTTGAGCCTGACCACGATATGTTTGAGGCTATCAAGGCATTTGCAGAGGAAGATGTAAAGGTTGCTCTTGATACCGATGACAAGACAGTTCGTGACGAGAGATTAAAGCCTATTTACGAGGCTGTTCACGCAAAATTTGATGAGATTTATCCTGACAGTGAAGCGCTTATTGACGAGTGCCTTTACAAGACACAGAAGTTCATCGTTCGTCGTTGGCTGCTTGACGAGCAGAAGCGTGTTGACGGCAGAGGTATGGATGATATTCGTCCGCTCGCAGCAGAAGTTTCTGTACTTCCGAGAGTTCACGGTTCGGGTTTGTTTACAAGAGGACAGACACAGGTTCTTACAATTGCTACTCTCGGCCCTGTATCTGACAAGCAGTTGCTTGATGGTATTGACGGCGAAACAGAGAAGCGTTACATTCACCACTATAACTTCCCGAGCTATTCAGTAGGCGAAACAAAGCCAAGCAGAGGTCCGGGCAGAAGAGAAATCGGTCACGGCGCACTTGCAGAGCGTGCTCTCGTTCCTGTAATTCCGCCTGTTGAGGAGTTCCCATATGCATTAAGACTTGTATCAGAGGTTCTTTCTTCAAACGGCTCAACCTCACAGGGTTCAATCTGCGGTTCTACACTTGCACTTATGGATGCCGGTGTTCCGATTAAAGCTCCTGTTGCAGGTATTTCTTGCGGTCTTATTACAGAGGGCGAGCGTTGGATGACAATGGTTGACATTCAGGGACTTGAGGACTTCTTTGGCGATATGGACTTTAAGGTTGCAGGTACAAAAGACGGCATTACAGCTATTCAGATGGACCTTAAAATCAGCGGTCTTACACCTGAAATGATTAAAGAGGCTCTTGCAAAAACACACAAGGCTCGTAACTATATTCTCGATGAGGTTATGCTCAAGGCTATCCCAGAGCCAAGAAAAGAGCTTTCACCATATGCTCCTAAGATGTATACAACTACAATCCCTGCCGAGAAAATCAGCGAGGTTATCGGTAAGAGCGGTAAGGTTATCAAGGAAATTCAGGCTGAATGTGAAGTTAAAGTTGACATTGAGGAAGACGGCGATTACGGTAAGGTATTCGTATCGGGTATTGATGCTGACAAATGCAACAGAGCTATTGAGATTATCAAGACTATCGCTATTGATCCGGAGCCGGGTGCAATGTACCTCGGCAAGGTAACAAGACTTATGGACTTTGGCGCATTCGTTGAGATTGCACCTGGTAAAGAGGGACTTGTTCACATTTCACAGCTCGATGTAAAGCGTGTAGACAAGGTAACTGATGTAGTAAATGTAGGCGATGTTATCCGTGTTAAGGTAATGGAAATCGACGATAAGGGCAGACTTAACCTTTCCCGTCGTCAGGTTCTCATAGATGTTGACGGTCTTACTCCTGAAAACGATGTAGATACAGAGAGAAAGCCACGCCCACGCAGACCTTTTAACGAGAGAAGAAACAACAGAAGATAAATTCTGCTGAAAAAGCAGTGAAACACTCCGCTTTGTATTGCCAAGGCGGAGTGTTTGTTTTAATTATTTAGCCTCAAATACGCTAAACCATAAATTATTAATATTTTTTTAATTAAAAAAATAAAACGAAAAGCTCATTGGTTTTGCAAATAATCTAAAACCGATGAGCTTTAAATTTATCCCTGTGGAATGAATCCTGAAATAAATACAATCAATACAAGAACAGGTAATACATATTTTATATACGGTTTAAAAAATCTTGGAAATTTGATACCCTCGCCCTGATTACACTCATTCAAATAGCCGTCAAATCCCCAACCGAATTTTGTTGAACAGAAGAGCGAATACAGGAATGCGCCTACAGGAAGAAGAATATTGCTTACCGCAAAGTCCTCAATATCAAGTACGCCTTTGCCTAAAATATTGAATCCGCTTAAAAGATTAAATCCGAAAATACAAGGCAGACAGCCTATAAGCATAATTATCGCATTTATAATTACGGATTTTGTGCGGCTCATATTGAACATATCAATACAGAACGAAATCAGATTTTCAAACACCGCAATTACGGTTGAGAAACACGCAAAGGTCATAAACATAAAGAACAGCGTGCCCCAGATTCTGCCGCCTGCCATATTTACAAATACATTCGGCAGTGTAACAAATATAAGAGCAGGACCTTGATTCGGCTCAACTCCGTATGAAAAACAGGCAGGGAAGATGATAAGTCCTGCGGTGATAGCGACAAAAGTATCAAGTATGCAAATTTTAATTGATTCGCTCGGCAAAGTTTTTTCTCTTGTCATATAACTGCCTAAAATTTCCATAGAAGCAATGCCAAGGCTTAGTGTAAAGAATGCCTGGCTCATTGCTGATGTAATTATATGTCCGATTCCGATTGACTGCACTTTTTCTAAATCAGGCACAAGGTAAAACTTTATGCCCTCGGCAGCACCCGATAAAGTAAGACTGTTTATAGCAAGAATAATAATCAGCGCAAGCAATAAAATCATCATAACCTTGCTGACTTTTTCAATTCCGTTTTGTATGCCTTTGCTGCACACAAAAAATCCTGCAATAGCCATAACAGCCATCCATATTATCATCTCAACAGGATTAGACATCAGATTTGAAAATACATTGCCGACCTGTTCCGCTGTCATTCCGCTTTCAAATGTACCCGTTGCAAATTTGAAAAAGTAGCTTAGCATCCAACCCGATACAGGTGTGTAGTACATCATAAGCAGATAGCAGCCGAGTATGCAGAACCAACCGTGAATGTGCCACTTGCTTTTTGGTTTTTCAAGTTTTTTGTATGCGAGTACGGCACTTTTTTTACTTGCTCTGCCGATTGCAAGCTCCATAGTCAGCACGGGTATGCCCATAATTACGAGGAACAGCAGGTAAAGGAGTACAAATATTCCGCCGCCGTTCTGACCTGTAACAAAAGGAAATCGCCATACATTGCCGATACCGATTGCACAGCCTGCGCTGACAAGTATAAATCCGAGTTTGGATTTAAAATTTTCTCTTTCCATAAATAATCTCCTAAAAGGCAAAATTCATTATAATTATATAAAATATTAATATACATTGTCAAGCAATTTAAAAATAAAGTGTATAAAATAAGAATTATTATTATTTTACTTGATTTTTCCAAAATATGTGATATAATAAAGTAAAATAAGTAGTGATTACTAAGTTATCTGATTTAGCGTAATAGAAACTTTATTTTAGGGGGTTAAACAATGGATAAAGTTAATTTAAGAAAAATCGCAATAATAGGTTGCGGATTTGTAGGTTCGGCATCGGCTTTTGCGTTAATGCAGAGCAAAATGTTTTCGGAAATCGTGTTGATTGATGCAGACAAAGATAAGGCAGAGGGCGAGGCTATGGATATAAGCCACGGTATTCCTTTTGTCGGAAATATGAAAATCTATGCAGGTAGCTATGACGATATAGTTGACGCTTCAATTATTGTAATTACTGCCGGTGCGGGACAAAAGCCGGGTGAAACAAGACTTGACCTTGTACATAAGAATGTCGGAATTTTTAAGAGCATTATTCCTGAAATTGCCAAAAGAAACTGCCGCGGCATATTGCTTGTGGTTGCAAACCCTGTTGATATTCTTACATATACGGCTCTTAAACTTTCGGGTTTTGAGGAGAACAGGGTTATCGGTTCAGGTACAGTGCTTGATACCGCAAGACTTAAATGTCAGCTCGGTGAGCATTTGTCGGTTGACAGTCAGAGTGTGCACGCATATATTATAGGTGAGCACGGTGACAGCGAAATTGCCGTATGGAGCAGTGCGAATGTTTCGGGTATTCCGCTTGATGATTTCTGCGAGATGAGAGGTCACTATAATCACGATAAATCGCAGGAAAATATCGCAGAAAAGGTTAAAAACAGTGCCTATGAAATAATTGCGAAAAAGCGTGCTACATATTACGGTGTTGCTATGGCGGTAAAGAGAATTTGCGAGGCAATTATCCGTGACGAAAAATCCATACTTCCTATTTCTTCACTGATGCACGGCGAGTTTGGTATTGACGATGTAGTGCTTAGTATGCCGTCGATTGTGGGTGCAAACGGTCTTGAAACTAAAGTTCCAATTTCTCTTAGCGAGGACGAAGAAATCAATCTTAAGAAATCTGCCGATACTTTGCGCAGTATTCTTGATGATTGCGAAATTTAAAAGCAGAGTAAAAGGTGGCTGAAAATTCAGTCACCTTTTTGCTTTTATATTTAATTGTGTGATAAGTTGTAATGAATTTTTATGATAGTATGATAATTAGGGGATAGCGTAGTGTTTCGTTATGCAATTAAAAAATTTCCCAATACTATAAATTCCAAATAACCTCTTACAAATCAGTTCCTGTATCAAGCAAAACAAAATGATTTTTTCTGTAGTCTAAAATACCGTCTGATTTCATTTTGCTAAGTTCTTTAGAAAGAGCACTGCGGTCGAGATTTAAGTAATCTGCCATCTGCTGACGGTCAAACGGTATTTCAAAGTCTGTAGAATCGGCTTTTACCGATTCTTCCGACAGATAGGCAAGAACTCTTGTACGCACTGCTTTTGATGAAGTGCAAAAAATTCTTCGTGAAAGAGCAAGATTTTTTTGAGCCGAAAGCATAAGCAGACTGTTCATAAATTTCGGGTACCACGGCTGATTGCTGTTTTCCAGTTTAAGAGCGTTTTCTAAATTTATAAATAAAATTTCGCAACATTCGGCGCATACAACATCGACCATCATCGGAGTTTGCGAAAGGGCATAGGTTTCCGCAAAAATTTCTCCTTCGTTTGCATAACTGATTATACTTTTATTGCCCCATATATCAATGTTCTCTATAATGACATTTCCCGAGAGCACAATTCCTACGCTGTCTATAACATCTCCCATATGATAAATATGTGTGTTTTTTGCATAAATGCGTTTTTTCATAAATTTACTCTTGTTCATTTGAGTAATTTCCTGTTCGGACATATTTTCAAATAAAAGTATATCACAAAATTTCATAAAAGCCTCATTTCGTTGCTATAACAACATAATTTCTTTTCTGATTATATTATAATTTATTTGCAAAATCAATACGGAGGTATTTAAGATGATAAGAAGAATTATAAATATAGATGAAGAAAAGTGTAACGGTTGCGGTGCTTGTGCAAATGCCTGTCACGAGGGTGCGATTACAATGGTAAACGGTAAGGCTAAACTTTTGCGTGATGATTATTGTGACGGACTCGGTGACTGTCTGCCAACCTGCCCTACGGGTGCGATTTCTTTTGTTGAGCGTGAGGCTCTCGCATATGATGAAGAGGCGGTAAAAGCCAATATGAAGAAAAAGTCAGAAACATTCGGCGGCTGCCCCGGACACAGACTGCAGACATTTAACAGAGAAAGCTCTAAAAATACTGCTTTTGAGGAAGATGTAAAAATGCCGTCACAGCTTGGTCAGTGGCCGTGTCAGATAAAACTTGTGCCTGTAAACGCTCCGTACTTTGACGGCGCAAAGCTGCTTATTGCCGCCGACTGCACAGCATATGCTTATGCGCAGATGCACAATGATTTTATGCGTGGGAAAATTACACTCATAGGCTGCCCTAAACTTGACGATATCAATTACAGCGAAAAACTTGAAAGTATAATTGCAAATAACAATATTTGGAGCGTAACCGTAGTTCGTATGGAAGTACCGTGCTGCGGAGGTCTTGAGTACGCCGTAAAAAGAGCGTTGCAAAACAGCGGAAAGTTTATACCGTGGCAGGTTGTTACAATTTCCACTGACGGTAAAATTTTAGATTAAATAATAAATTTCAATTAAAGCCTTTACATTTGTAGAGGCTTTTTTATGTAGGCGGGGGAGTGCGGATTTCGATTAAATTTAAAAAAGAATATTCACGGAATAAAACGGTATAATATTTTCAAGGACTGCCCATTCGGACAGCCCTTGAGTAAAATTTATCAGCTTGCGTTTTTAATCTGTAATCTTAACTTATCAGAAATCATAGCAATAAATTCGCTGTTGGTTGGCTTGCCTCTGTCGTTGTGGATAGTGTAGCCAAAGTAGGAATTAAGCACATCAACATCTCCTCTGTCCCAAGCAACTTCAATTGCATGGCGAATTGCTCTTTCAACTCTGGATGATGTGGTTTCGTATTTCTTTGCTACAGACGGATATAATTGTTTTGTAACCGCATTGATTATTTCGGGATGTTCAACCGACATAATAATTGAATCCCTTAAATAGTGATAGCCTTTGATATGAGCGGGAACGCCGATTTCGTGCAAAATTTCAGTTACTTTAAGCTCAATGCCGAATGCGTCAAAAGTTACGGGATTTCCGATGAAACTTTCTTTACTGCGCTTTGTCATATTTACAATATTCTGACAAAGTTCTGAAATGTCATACGGCTTGAGTACAAAATAAGACGCTCCCGAATTCATAACCTGCTGTTCGAGAATTGCGTTGTGGAATGATGAGAATACTATGAAAAGCGGAGCTTTAAGTTTATCTCGTCTTACACTGCGCATTACGCCTATTGCGTCGAGTCTGGTCATAAATGAATCCATAAGGACTACATCCGGCTGTTCTGCCTTAATGCGGTTCAACAGTTCTTCTCCGTCTTTTGAGCAGAAAGCAGGCGTAATGTTGTAATTTTCCATTGTTGCATTGCTTTCCTGCGAAAATTCGGATGCTTCTTCTGTGATGATGAGTTTGATTGCTTTTTCCATTGATTATTTCCCCCAGTAATTTTTCTATGAGATTATATTACCATAAATTGGTAATTTTGGCAATACTTTCCAAGCAAAAAAATTCAATAAATAATAAAATTTTTTTGGTTAAAATAATTAACTGCCAAAAATCAACGGATTTAGCTAAATTATTTGTAATTTTGCATCATATTACCAACATATATTCCGTAACCCTCGTTAGTGGAGTTTACAAAAACATGGGTAACAGCGCCTACAAGTTTACCGTCCATAACAATAGGACTGCCGCTCATACCCTGAACAATACCGCCCGCTTTATCAAGTAATTCTTCATCGGTTACTTTAAGCGTAAAACTTTCGGCAGAGTTTGTGTTTCTGCTTATGCTTGTAATTTCAATGCTGTATGCTTTCGGCGTATTGCCCTCAAGAGTGGTATAAACAGTCGCTTTACCCGTTTTCAGTTCGGATTCTTTTGCAACTTCAAGTTTTTCTTTATTTTCTGTAAGCGAAGTATCAAATGTGCCGTATATTCCGATGTCGCAGTTATCGGTAATTTTTCCTATAACTTTGTCGGAGAAATATCCGTTAAGACTGCCGGGGGAGCCGTTTGTGCTTTTTGTCACACTGCTTATTTCCGCTATAACCGCTTCACCCGAGGCAAGCGGCATAAGCGTGTAAGTGTCGCAGTCGCAAATGCCGTGACCAAGACCCGCAAAGTAATTTTCGTTAGTGTCATAATAGGTTACAGTGCCTATGCCTGCACTGCTGTCACGCACCCAAGCGCCTATGAGATAATTGCCGGCCGTGTTTTTTATAGGAACTATCTCTTTTGTAAGCGTTTTGTTGTCACGCTCAAAGGTTACTTCAAGGGTATTTCCGTCTGAATTAAGCGCAGCTTCCCGCAGTGTTTCATTGCTTGTAATTTTAGTACCGTTAATTTCCTTTATAATATCGCTTTCTTTAAGTCCGCCTTTTTTTGCGGGACAAACATATTTACTGCCGTCAAAATAACTTTCGAGTTCAACTATCATAACACCGTCCGAATACATTTTAAGTCCGAACGGTTCACCGCCGAGATAGACATATTCCGGCAGTTCTCCGCTGTTGCAGGGAATAGCAGTGGCAGAAAGTGAAATAATAGCTGTAAGGGCAACTGATAAAAATTTATTAAAAAATTTAAAAAAAATCAAATTTCCTCTTGCATTTTTCAAACAATGTGTTATAATAGTTCTTGTCTTTGACGCGGGTGTAGTTCAATGGTAGAACACCAGCCTTCCAAGCTGGATACGTGGGTTCGATTCCCATCACCCGCTTTTTTTATGCCTTTGAACGGATAGTTATGAAATTGAATTAAACGGTAGATTTAATGTTATGAGTAAGCCGCAGAGCGTATTGCGGATATCTGCCTGGCTAAGAACGAAAAAGTATATTTCTGAGTATAAATAAAAGAGATATTGCACTGGAATTGTTGTTGATTACAGTGCAATATCTCTTTTTGTAATATGCCTTTTCTTTTTAGCATACATTTTTTGTGATGTATATTTTTTTACAGTGTGCCTTTTTTACAATATACATTTTTAGTAATGTGCATCTATTTGTAATGTTAAAGTTTTATTGTTAATTCAGATATATATCCAGCTTCTTTGCTTTTGAATATAATTTCCTGCCGTTTACAATATTGTATGCCCTTATATACAGTATGATTGAGCCGTTTTTTCCTATATATATGTTTGTACTTGTTGTTTTATTGTTTTTGATATATCTGGTATCGTTGTCATCAGAGTATATTTCGTAGCCACTCACATCGGATGCTTTAGCCCAGGTTACCTTGACATATCTTTCATTTATATAAGCTTTGACTTTGACTTTTCTTACCTTTTTAGGAACAACACCTTTGCTTATAAATTTTAGCTTATATGTTTTTGCGGCTTTGTCGGCACAGGTGTTTGTAAATCCCTGTATTGATGTTACTTCACCCATTTTATCTGATATACCATGCATTTTAAATGAGATGAGTGATGTTGGTATCGAGATAAGTTTTGGTGTGACCTTTTCGTTTAAATATAAAGTTAATTTTCTTAAGTCAGATCCCTCAGGTATTGTTATTTTTGAGAGAGAATTACAGTTTATAAGTGAAAGTGTTTTATTATTTTCAATGTTCTTACTTATTTTTAATTCTTTAAGTTTGACGGCATTTTTAAAAGCTGTCTGATTTATAGATATTACGGTGCCTGGAAATGCATAGCTGCCTGTTCTCTGTGAAGGATAATCAAGCAGTTTTGTGAGGTGCTTGTTATACAAAACACCATTTTTGGCTGTGTAATATTTATTGAGTGAAGAAACGCTGTAACTCTTAATATCAGTAAGAAATTTTTTGTTGTTGTAAATAGTGTCGATATATTTCATCTTACTGCCGAGTGATATTTTCTTTATTTTGCCGGGAATTTCATAAATTATTGTCTTCTTAGAATCAGTGAGTGTGCCGCCATCAGAAGCATAAAAGGCTGTTCCGGTTGTGACAGATGTTGTCTTAAAATAAGATGCCCTGTTTTCTGATGGAATATTTGTGGAGTATGTCTGTTCTAAAAGTGTTACTGTTCCGGTTTTTGCTGTAGGATATATCAGCATACTGCAATTTGCCGCATTTGCTGCACTGTTCCAGTTTGAATTTGCATTTGAAGATACATAATTTTGAACATCATAATAGCAATATAATACATCATCATATGTAAAAAAGCGTTTGTTTGTTTCAGGAATGGTTATGGTTGTAAGTTTTTTCAAGTATGATGAATTTCCGGCGACATATTCAAGCTTTGCAGGAAGATGCATTGTATTTATTCCTGAATTTCTAAATTCATCCAGATATAAAATAGTAATATTATCTGAAAAGGTAATATTTTTCAATGATTCAGAGTTTGTGAAAGCATTGCTTGCAATTTTTTTCACAGTGTTTGGCATTTTATAATTTCCTGACTTGAGACAAGGAAATTTTTTGATTGTGGTTTTATTTTTATTGTATAAAATTCCGTCGGATGCAGAGAATTTTGTGCTGTCAGACGATACCTTAAATGTTTCAATGGAATTGTCAAAAGCAGTGTTTGAAATACTTTCAACATTGGCGGGAATTGTGATGTTTTTTAATGATGTGCAGCCGGAAAATGCCATGTATCCTATTATAGTGGTGTTTTTTCCAATGTAAACTGAACTGAGATTTTTACAATCAGCAAAGGTATGATCATATATTTTGTCAATATTGTCGGGCAGTTTTATTGATTTTAGGCTATTGCAGGCATAAAAGGCATAGTCATCGATTAATTCAAGTCCATTTGGGAGTTTCATAGTGTTTAAGCTGTTACAATTACTGAAAGCTTTGTATGCTATCGTTTCAAGTGTTGACGGAAGAACGACCTTTTTCAGATTTTCACATTCCTTAAAAGTTTCAGATTCTATTTTTGTAATGTTTTTTGGAATTGTCAATGACTCAAGGCTCTTACATTTTTTGAAAGCTTTATAGCCGAGTCTTTTAATGCTTGAGTTTAGTTTTATGTTTTTTAATGACAGGCAGTTATAAAATGTATATGGATGGATTTTTGTGACTTTTTTAGGAAGTGTGATGTTTGTGAGGGAACGGCATCCGTAAAAAGCACCTTCTCCTATGTTGGATACAGAGTCAGGAATGACTATTTCTGTCAGTTTGCGGGATTTTTTAAAAGCGTATTGGGAAATGGTCTTAACACCGGCAGGAATTGTGTATGTTCCGGATTTTTCCTGAGGAAATCTTATAAGTCTTTTGCCGTCTTTGGTAAATAATACACCGTCTACAGTCTTGAATAACGGATTGTCATTGTCAACCGTAAACTCGGTTATATGAGCATCGTCAAATGCATTCGCAGAGATGGCACTTATATTTTTGGAAATGTGAAAAGTTCCTTTGGTATTGCATGATGTCAAAATTCCATAATCATTGACATCTACAAAGGGCTTTTTATTTGCTGCTTCAGTGTATATAGGGTTTATATTTGAAAATGCAGTCGATATGATAATTGTAACTGCTATGGCATTAGCGGTTAGTTTTTTTAATAAATTATTTTTTTTCATGGTATTCTACCTCCTTTTGTTTGCAGAAAAGGTCTGCTTTGCGGATAACAGACCTTTTCTGCATATATAAGTTTGTTCCCACACATATAATAACAGGAAAAAAAGTAAAATGTTGCAGATTAAATCATAAATAATATAATCTTAAGGAAAAATTAAAGAATATGGGGATAGAATAGGTGATTGCGAAACTAATAAATGAGGGGCGGAACTGTTACATCTCATCAGTATAAAGTTTAAATAATGCTTGTAATTTTTAGGAAAGATGAGTAGAATAGGTATATGAAGAATAAAGACGAGAGGATTTTCCTCTCGTCTTTTATAGCACAAAAAGATTTATTATATGTTATTTTTAAGGAGCTTATACAAATGAACAAAAGTGAGGTAAGAACAAAAAGTAAAGGAAATTCAGTTTATAAAAAGGCTATGACACTTGCTGTCCCAATGATGATACAAAACGGTATCACAAATGCGGTTGGTCTTGTCGACAACCTTATGGTTGGAAGTCTGGGTACTGAGAGTATGACAGCGGTATCTATTGTAGGTCAGCTTGTCTTTGTATTCTTTCTGGCGATATTTGGTGGCTTGTCAGGTCCCGGAATATATGGAGCGCAGTATTTCGGGCAGGGCAATAAAAAGGGGTATCAGAATGTATTCAGATTGAAAATCTGGATAACAGCGGTTATTACGCTCTGTGGACTTGCTGCTTTTATTTTTGCAGGAGACAAAATGATAGGTTTGTATCTGCACGGCAGTGACGGCGGGATAAATTCGGCTCAGACGCTTGATTTGGGACTTGATTATCTTCATATAATGCTTATCGGTCTTGTTCCGTTTGCATTTACACAGATTTATGCGGGAAGTTTGAGGGAGATGGGCGAAAGCATAAAACCAATGGTCGGAGGTATAGCATCGGTTGTTATTGATATAGTGTTTAATTATCTTCTTATATATGGAAAGTTTGGATTTCCGAGACTTGGCGTAGAGGGTGCGGCGATAGCGACTGTACTTGCAAGATTTGTTGAGATGTTTGTTGTCGTTATCTGGACACATTTAAGCATAAAAAAATACGAATTTTTACGAGGCGTATATAGGACACTTAAGATTTCAATAGGTGAAGTAAAGGTAATCATAATAAAGGGGCTTCCTATATTTTTAAATGAGTTTTTCTGGTCGGGAGGTATAGCAGCGATGACGCAGTGTTACTCAATTAAAGGGTTGCAAGTTATAGCGGGGATGAATATATCAAATGCCATATGTAATCTTTTGAATGTTGTTTTTATTGCAATGGGAAATGCGGTAGGGATTATATCAGGACAGTATCTTGGAGCATCAAAATTTGAGAAAGCAAAAAAGGCATCAAATAAACTTATGTGGTTCACCGCAGGAATATGCGTGTTCCTCACTGCTATACTGATTGCCGGCTCAGGATTTTTTCCAAAGCTTTACGATACCTCAGACGAGGTAAGGTATTTGGGACAGTGGTTTATCATAATAACTGCTTCATTCTTCCCGCTGCAGGGATTTTTGAATGTGTTATACTTTACGCTTCGCTCAGGTGGAAAAACGGTAATCACATTTTTGTTTGACAGTATTTTTACATGGGTAGTGTCCGTGTCGCTTGCGTTTGTGCTGTGTAAATTTACAGCACTTCCGATACTTACGATTTATATAATAGTGCAGAGTGCGGATATAATAAAGGTTGTGCTTGGATATATTCTTGTGAAAAAAGGCGTGTGGATTACGAATTTGGTGGTGTAAGGAGGAAATTATGAGTAATCTGTTATACAGCATCCTTTTAGTTGAGGATGACAAAGAAATTATAAAAAATTTGACGGAGTTTTTAAATAACGAGGGCTTTGTAGTAAACAGTGTAACGGGGCAGAAAGATGCACTTTTATATGTTGATGAGCATATGCAGGATGTTGACATTGTGCTTCTTGATGTTTCGCTGGAGGATGGCAATGGTTTTGCTGTGTGTACGGCGATTAAGCAGAACACGGATATTCCGGTTATCTTTCTGACTGCTTCGGGTGATGAGTACAGTGTCGTTATGGGGCTTGATATGGGAGCTGATGATTATATCGGAAAGCCGTTCAGACCGAGAGAACTTGTATCAAGGATAAAAAGTGTTCTTAGAAGAAGCGGACGCATCTCAAATTTTATAGAACTTGCGGATGTGAAGATTGACACGACGGGCGGCAAGGTTACGAAAAGCGGCGAGGAGATTTTTCTTTCTGCTTTAGAATACAGACTTCTTCTGATTTTTGCCGCAAATAAAGGAAATGTATTGTCGAGAAATAAACTGTTAGAGGAGATATGGGATGCGTCAGGAGAGTTTGTGAATGATAATACGCTGACTGTTTATATAAAAAGGCTCAGGGAAAAGATTGAGAATGACCCTCAGAGACCAGAGATAATAAAGACAGTCAGAGGTATGGGATACAGGTGTCTGTAACAATAGATGATTGCGAAACTCACTATTTATTATATTTGAACAATTTAATTATAGCTTACAAGAGTTTCGCAAAAGTTTAATTGTAGAAGAAGTAGAAATGAGGGATAAAATGAATTTTTGGAGAAATGGTGAGGTTAAAAAGTGGGGATTTATAAATCTGCTTATTGTGGCAGCGGCTGTTGTTGTTACATATATTTTATCAGAGCGGAATGTGAAAGTGGCATTGGTCACATGTATAGCAGGGGTTGTGCAGTTTAGTCTGAATATATTTTTTACAAAAAGAAGATATGACAGACTTGCGGGCATAAGTGACAAAATAGATGCAATATTGCATGGGGATGAACATCTTTCATTTGAGCAGTATAGAGAGGGAGAACTTTCTGTGCTTTCCGATGAGGTGGAAAAACTTGTGATAAAACTCAGGGAACAGACCGAAAGGCTTCAGAATGATAAAATATTTCTTGCAGACTCGATAGCGGATATTTCACACCAAATAAAGACGCCGCTCACTTCGATAAATCTTATCTTAAATTTTCTTCGTGAGGAAGATATTACATACGAGCGAAGAATTGCTCTTGTAAGGGAGTTAATGACACTTGCCGAAAAGATAAAATGGCAGATAACAGCTTTGCTTAGAATATCAAGGCTTGATGCAGGCATGGTTGATTTTGATATTGAAGATATTGAAATGAGCAGAGTTATTGATGAGGCATATTCACTTATAGAGATACCGCTTGATATAAGATGTGTAAGTTTTGAGCGTTCATATCAGAAAAACTCAAAAGTGACAGCCGATAGAGAATGGCTTGTTGAGGCTTTGGGAAACATATTGAAAAACTGTATGGAGCATAGTTTTGAGGGAGGAAAGATTTTGGTAAGCTGTGAGGAAAATGCGTTATACAGCAGGATAGTCATAAGTGACAATGGAACGGGTATTGCAAAAGAGGATATGCCACATATATTTGAGAGATTTTATAAAGGAAAAAGTAAGAATAAGCCGGATAAACCTAAGAACAGCGGAGCGGTTTATGAGGATAACGGAAATTTAAGCGTAAGTTCTGAAATGGAATATAAAAGTGAAAGTGTAGGCATCGGACTTGCACTGTCAAGAAGTATTATAACGCAGTTTAACGGAACGATAAAGGTTACGAGCGAGGTAGGGCAGGGGACTTCATTTGATATAAGGTTTTATAAAGCAATAGTGTGAAAAATTAAAAAGGGTACTTGAAAGTTCAAGTACCCTGATGTATAATTTACTTAGAAAGCAAATCGGATGTGATATCCGATTTGCCCTCAGTATATTAGATGATTAAGAATAGCATCCTCAACTTTAGGCGGTCAGGGATGCTATTTTTTTTGCTATTATGATTGTCTATGTATGACAGAGCCGAGAAAATCACTAACAACAAAGTCAAGACTTCCATTGTATTCATATCAGGCAAATATTCGCAATCCGCTCTGTTATTTATTTCTAAAGTGACAATTTTGTCATTTAAAAGTCACCCTGTTGTAATTTATATATGTTAAATTGGTATCATAAATTTGTGCATGCATTTTGCACATAGTAAAGTTGCGAAGCAACTTTCAATATGAGTCCTTTGGGACTCATGGTATCATAAATTTGTGCATGTAATTTGCACACTATGAAGTTGCGAAGCAACTTCTAATATGAACGCAAATGCGTTCATGATATCATGAAGCGAGGGACAAAAACAGGTACATAGTTTTTAGAATGGAGGAAATAGAGTGGAAATTTTAAGAGTAGAAAATCTCACAAAAGTTTATGGAAAGGGAGAGAATGAAGTAAGAGCACTTGATGGTGTTTCATTCTCAGTAGAAAAGGGCGAGTTTGTTGCTATTATAGGACCGTCAGGTTCGGGAAAATCAACATTGCTTCATATATTAGGTGCTGTTGATGAACCGTCATCGGGAAAAGTTTTTATGGATGGTAAGGATGTTTTTAAACAGAATGAGGAACAGCTTGCTATTTTCAGGAGAAGACAGGTCGGTCTTGTATATCAGTTTTACAATCTGATTCCAGTGCTTGATGTTGTTGAGAATATAACACTTCCGGTTCAGCTTGACGGAAGAAAAGTAAACAGGGAGCGTTTACGGGAGATGGTTGCTCTTTTGGGACTTCACGGCAGGGAGAAGCATCTTCCTAACCAGCTTTCAGGAGGGCAGCAGCAGAGAGTTTCAATAGGCAAGGCACTTATGAATTCACCGTCAGTTGTGCTTGCCGATGAGCCGACGGGAAACCTTGACAGCAAGAACAGTCAGGAGATAATGGAGCTTTTAAAGAAGTCAAATAAAAAATATAACCAGACACTTATCATGATAACACATGATGAAAACATAGCACTTCAGGCTGACAGGATAATTGCAATCGAGGACGGACACATCACGAGAGATGAGGTGAACAGATAATGAACATCATAAACAGATTTACTCTCAGGACGCTTTTGAAAAATAAGGTGCGTACATTTGTCACAATACTTGGCATTATCCTTGCAACTGCAATGTTTGTTTCAATAACAAGTATAATAACGAGTTTACAGAATTATATGCTTGATATTGTAGTAGAGCAGTCGGGTGAGTGGCAGGGGCAGATATACAATATTGATAAAAAGTCAAAAGAGGAGATATGTGACAAAGCCGCAGACATAAGCGAGAAAAGTTATGTAGAGATATACGAGAACCAGGGAAAGTCAAAAGATATTTCATTTTCAGGAATAGATGACAATTTCAGGGCAATGTTGACAGTGAAACTTAAAAGCGGACATATGCCAAAGGATAATTCTCAGATAATCATGACTAATATGGCAAGAAGCGTTTACTTTGAAAACAGTAAGATAGGGGACAAAATAAAATTAAAGGTTGATGGTAAAGACAGGGAGTTTGAAATATCAGGTTTTTCTGAAGTGGTCACAAGTAATGGTGATACATCTAATGATATGCAGATATTTACAAAAAGCGGTCTTATATCACCAAAATCTTACACGATGTATTTTAAATGCAAAAATGTTTCAAAAGTGGAGGGGACATTTGAGACACTTATGAAGCAACTTGAAAAGGCAAAGAAAGCAGATGCAGGTTCGGATGAAGATGAGATAACCGGTTATATACACAGCGTACTTTTAAAATTTTACGGAGAGTCACAAAACCACACATACAACAAACTTTTATATGGTATGGCAGGCATACTTATGGCAATAATAATGGTTGCGTCAGTGTCGCTTATCCATAATGCGTTTTCAATCTCCATAAGTGAGAGAACAAAACAGTTTGGACTTCTCAAATCGGCAGGTGCGACGAGAAAGCAGATTTTAAGAAGTGTGTTTTTTGAGGCAGGAATACTTTGTATAATAGGAATTCCGATTGGTATAATATGCGGTGTAATAGGAATAGGTATTACATTAAATCTTATGGGAAATCAGTTTGCGATGATGCTTACAGGTTCAGGTTCGTCGGGAATTTCACTTACAATGCATATATCTGCAGCGGGGGTGCTTACAGCCGTAGCAGTAACGGTCATCACAGTACTGGTATCGGCACTCATACCGGCAGTAAAAGCCGTCAGACTAACGGTATTACAGGCTCTTAAACAGAATGAGAGTATGGGACTTAAGAGAAGAAATGTAAAAGTAAATCCTCTTTTAGAGCGATTGTTCGGGTTTGAGGGAAAACTTGCCGACAAAAACTTTAAGAGAAATAAGCGAAAGCAGAGGGTGACGGTGATTTCTATTGCCATAAGCACGGCACTTTTTGTGGCGGTGAACAGTTTCACATCGTATATGTCAAAATCTTTGGATCTTTATGACAGTAATACGGTGGCGGATTTGTCAATGGAAATTGAAAAGAGTGCGGTTGAAAAAAGTTTTAAGACGGTTGAAAATGCGTTAAAGGGATTTAAGGGAGTAGATAATATAGATGATGGTGGTTATGGTGTGTATGATAATGTAATTGCCGAAATAAATATAAAAGATGTAGACAGCGAGTATCTTAACGGTCTTAAAAAGATGAATCCGGAAATGATTGATGAGAAAAAGGGTATTATAAGGATAGATTCTCATATATGGTATCTTGAAGATGATATATATAATGAGTATATAAAGAAAAACAATATAAAAAATACAAATGCTTTGGCATGGCCTCATCTTTCAATTTATAATGAAAACGAAAACAAGAATTATTCATATGACATTATAAAATCAGATGCAGCTATAAAGATATATCAGGCAAAGGAAAAGAAAGGTTATGAACTTGGTAATGTAGATAGTTATAAGAAACTCAGCCAGTATTATTTTGAGATTCCTGATGATGATGGAGAAAGTGCGGAGGGTAAGGTTTATTCAGGAAAAGAGGCATTTGCGTCACAGGATGTAAGTGTAGTCAGATGCAATAAGAAACTTCCACTTTGCATAGGAGATGAAAGTGATAATAATGTCCTAACGATAGTGAAACCATATTCAGAAATCAGAAATATGCCAAAGGGAGTTGTAAAAAATAATTATTACACATTTGCTTTTAAGGCAAAAAAACATTCAGAGGCAAAAGTAAACCTTAAGGCTTTCATAAATAAAAAAATGTCAGGTGAGTTAAGAAATTATATACCTTATATAGCTGACTATACACATGATAAGGAAACAAGTAATGCGATGGTAATAATAGTCAATGTTTTTTCATATGGATTTATCGTACTTATCTCACTGATTGTTATTGCAAATGTATTTAATACAATTTCCACAAACATTCTTTTAAGGAGACAGGAATTTGCAATGCTGAAATCTGTCGGAATGACAAAAAATAGTCTGAATAAAATGATGAATTATGAATGTGTATTTTATGGAATAAAAGGTCTTATATTTGGTATGGTAATGGCGGTAATTGCTACCTATGCAATGTTCAATATAATGAGTGAGGGATTTAATGTAGGATTTTATATTCCGGTGCAGAGCATCGTGGTCGTTGTGATAAGTATATTTATAGTAGTATTTGCAAGCATGATATACACAATGAAAAAGATTAAAAAAGATAATGTAATCGAGACACTTAGAAATGATAATATTTAATAATATCGGGGGGAGTGGCATTTTTTATAACAGCCATTGACATTTTATTATCGTACTTCTATCCTATAAATAAATCATTGAAAGAGGTTAAGAAAATGAACAATTTTTTATTTAGTCTGAATGCGACGGTTCCGGTTTTTGCGGTGATAGTCATCGGACATTTTTTCAAAAGGATAGGTCTTATAGACGAGCATTTTGCAAGTGTGGCAAATAAATTTGTTTTCAAGGCGTGCCTGCCGTGCCTTGTATTTCAAGATCTTGCAGATACAAATATAAGAAAGAACTTTGATTTTAAATATGTCGGTTTCTGTTTTATTGCGACGCTTACCTCAATCCTCGTGGTATGGTTTCTTGCTAAGAAATTTATGAGAGATAAGAGCATGGTAGGTGCGTTTGTTCAGGGAGCATACCGAAGCAGTGCCGCTATTTTAGGCATAGCGTTTATTCAGAATATCTATGGAACATCGGGCATGGCACCACTTATGATAATCGGTTCAGTGCCGCTTTACAATATATTTGCAGTTATTATTTTGACATTGGAAAGCAACAATAAGGAAAATTTTGGGGATAGCAGCCGGATTAAACACGCACTGATAAATATACTTAAAAATCCTATAATAATAGGAATTTTCTTCGGTCTTGCCGCATCATTTTTAAATATAAATTTTCCGAGAATGATTGATAAGACGATAAACAATCTCGCAGTTATGGCTTCACCGCTTGCACTTATTTCAATTGGTGCGACATTTGAGGGCAGAAAAGCACTTGCAAAGATTAAACCGACTATGGCGGCATCACTTATAAAACTTGTCGTTCTTGCAGGTATTTTTCTGCCTGTCGCAGCATATTTTGGTTTCCGTGACCAGAAACTCATTGCGATAGTGATAATGCTTGCTTCACCATGCACACCTACATCATACATAATGGCAAAAAATATGGACGGTGATGACACACTTGCGGCAAGCATAGTGGTAAGTACCACATTATTTTCATCGGTTACGCTTACGGGATGGATATTTTTGATGAAATCATTGTCACTTATCCAGTAATAATAATTAAAGAATAGTATATCAAAAATGACAAGAAAAAGACCAGCCGTTTCTATCGAACGAAACGGCTGGCTCTTTATAAATAGGTGGGAACAAATAATAAACAATGTATAAGCTGAAAGCTGCACACCCTCTCCACAGGAATATTTAAAACAGCTATACATGTTAGTAAACTACAAGCATTATTGTAGCATAACTTTGGAAAATAGCAACAATTTTTTAATGAAATATGAAGAAAAATTCAATATTTTTTACAAAAAATTCATATTTGCAATAGTATTTACAGATTGCTACACTTATTTTTAGACATATTCTAATATTAAACATAAAGAATCTATTTTTAGAATGACTGAAAAATGTATATTTTTTATTTTTATAATCATACACATATGAAAGAGTTTTTTCATAAAATAAATTATACGAGGTTGTCGTATTAAGTATAACCTATACGATATGAAGATGTTAATGACAGATTTATTATCTGCATATTGTATAAACAGAGCCCCATGCGACCGACCCTTTAGTATTTATACTTAAAATATATGATGGAGACACAAAATTATGAATTTCGATAATATTAAAAATTCTATCCGCATCCTTCCGTCAAAGCAGCTTAAAGAGTATCTTGGCAGGAGCGATGTATTGATTTTTGACTTGCGGGATAAAAAAGATTATGATGCCGAACACATTCCGGGGGCAGTTTGGATTGATATAGATTTGCTGGAAAAGGACATAAGAAGAATTTTATCAAGAAGTTATGTGACAAATGAGGATAGGGAGATTTTTAATAAAAATGGTATCAGACTTATTATTCTTTATTGTGATAAAGGAAATCAGAGTATAGTTGCCACCAGGGATCTTGTAAAACTCGGTTATCCGGTGGTAAGTCTTAACGGAGGATTTGAAAAATACAAGGAGATATACGGTTAAATAAAAATCAGGATTGCGATAGGATAAAAACAGAATTGCTGTGCTGATGAGATAAAAAGCGGTCATCCCGGTATATGTTTATTTATAAGGCAATGGACATATGTGGAAAGACTGCTTTTTAAATGCTGCAATTTTATAAAATTTATTCATTAGTGTGCAGCTTGTGTTTACTTCATTTCATAAATGAAAGGCTATTCCGCCCCAAAAAACAAGTCAATAATACATTGAGCAAGCTCATGTATTATTGACTTATCTTTTTTGGGCTGAACTGTTACTTGTATAGCGATATAAATAATGAAAAAAAATTCACATAACATTAAAACTATGCTATGATATGAAAGATGCGTAATGTATATTGAAAAAGATACCAGACAAAAGCGGGAGTTTTTCAAATGATTAGCAATAACAAAAATAAAAACAGATTGGATGGAAATGATGGACAAGAGATTTTTTAAGACCGGCAGTATAGTTAAGGTTATGTTATTTTTTGCAGCCGTTATGTTTATTTTCGGACAGGGAATAAAAGCAGATGCTAAGCAGAAATTTGTTGTGGGATTTGACGCAAGTTTTCCGCCTTACGGTTATCTCAGTGATGACGGTGATTATGTGGGATTCGACCTTGACCTTGCTGCAGAAGTGGCAAAGAGAAATGGATGGGAGCTTGTTAAACAGCCGATTGACTGGGATGCTAAAGATACTGAGTTAAAGGTCGGAAATATTGACTGCATATGGAATGGTTTTACCATGAATGGCAGGGAAAAATTATACACATGGACAACTCCGTATGTGGATAATTCACAGATAGTTATTGTAAATAAAGATTCCGATATTAAGAAATTAAGTGACCTTAAAGGAAAGATTGTATGTGTGCAGGCGGACTCTTCAGCACTTGCAGCTCTTAAGGGAGATGATGCGACAGATGAGAATAAAAAGCTTGCCGGCGAAATGAAAGAGATAACGGAAGTCGGAGATTACAATTCTGCGTTTATGAATCTTGAAAGTGGCATGGTAGATGCGGTGTGTATGGATATAGGTGTTGCATCGTACAAACTTGAAGCTTCAGGGGACAAGTATAGGATGCTTGATGAAAGACTTTCGTCGGAGGAGTATGGTATCGGATTTAAGAAAGGAAATACAAAACTCCGTGATAAAGTTCAGGTGACACTTCTTGAAATGCTGCAGGATGGAACATTTGATACTATAGTTAAAAAATGGAAACTTGAGGACAGTGCCTGTCTCAGTCTTGACGATAAGACATATATTGACGGTGGAAAAGTTCCTAAGGTAGCAAAGATTACACCTGCACCGCAGAAAGACAATGCGAATGAAACGGCTGCACCTGAGAGTTCTTCAAATACAAAGAAAAAAGGATTTATAAATATTGCATTACGGCTTTCAGAGGGTATGGGTGCAACCCTTCTTATATTTTTACTCACGCTGGTATTTTCAATGCCGCTCGGACTTCCGCTTACGGCGATGAGAATGTCAAGGATAAAGATAATACAGTGGATAGCGAAGATTTACATATCAATAATGCGTGGTACACCACTTATGCTCCAGCTTCTTGTTGTATTTTACGGACCGCATTATCTGTTTAATATCAAACTTCCGTATTCGTATCGTTTTTATGCCGTTATCATAGGATTTGCACTTAACTATGCAGCATACTTTGCGGAGATTTACCGTTCGGGAATACAGAGCATACCTGTAGGTCAGAGAGAAGCGGCAGAGGTGCTCGGTTATGGCAAGGCAGGGACATTCTTTAAGATAATATTCCCACAGATGGTAAAGAGGATTATGCCGCCTGTTACAAATGAGGTTATCACGCTTGTAAAAGATACTTCACTGGCATTTGCAATCGCTTATACGGAGATGTTTACCGTTGCAAAACAGGTGTCGTCAAGTATGGCATCTGTTATGCCGCTTTTTGTAGCCGGTCTGTTCTATTATATATTTAATTTTATCGTGGCATATGCAATGGAACTGATAGAGAAGAAATTTGACTATTACAGATAGAGAAGAAAAAGTTTGCAGGTGGGAGTTTAGGAATATGGCAGAACTGCTGTTGTATGGGTTAAAGACAGGTGTTTAAGTGTTGTAAGCAGATAGAAATATGTGAAAGGTTTGGATAAATATGAACATATTAGAAATGAATCACATCAAAAAGAAATTTGATGAAAAAACGGTTTTAAAAGATATAAGTTTAAGTGTGAAAGAGGGAGAAGTTGTATCAATAATCGGACCGTCAGGTTCCGGTAAATCAACATTGCTCAGGTGTGCGACTTTCCTGGAAAGGGCAGATGACGGAGATATATCCTACTGCGGGGAGGAAGTGGTAAAAAGTCAGACAGGCATTGCCATATATCCTGAAAAAAAGATTATAAGAGAAGCACAGCAGAATTTCGGACTTGTTTTTCAGAATTTTAATCTTTTTCCGCATTATTCCGTACTTAAAAATATAACAGATGCTCCGATATGCAATCAGAAAAGGGCAAAGGATGAAGTGTTTAAGGAAGCAAGGGAACTTCTTAAAAAGGTAGGTCTTGAAGATAAGGAAAATGCATATCCGTGTGAACTTTCCGGAGGACAGCAGCAGAGAGTTGCGATAGCAAGGGCACTTGCATTAAAACCTAAGATGTTGTTTTTTGATGAACCAACATCAGCACTTGACCCGGAGATAACAGCGGGAATTTTAAGAGTAATGAAAGGTCTTGCTGAGGAAAAAATGACAATGGTAGTTGTCACCCATGAGATAGAGTTTGCAAAAGCGGTTTCCGACAGGGTTGTATTTATGGATGGAGGAGTTATCGTAGAGGAGGGAACTCCTGAAGAGGTGATAGATGCACCTAAAAACCAGAGAACACAGGAATTTTTAAAGAAACTTGGAATTTAACGCTATCAAGTATGGGTTTAGCCATCTTCTGATATGCTGTGATAGTGTTATTCGCAAGCGGCAGAGAAGAATGCGAATAACCGCTTGACTGTAGATATGCTTAAAAAGTATTTTTATACCATGAACAGACAGTGTTCGACAGCAAAATGTGAAATTATTATGACTGTTTTTTTAATAATATTAAAATATTTGGAAGTAGTGGTTGATTTTAAGGAATACAGTGGATATAATAGCCTTTGGTATTGTGGAAATATATGGTAAGTTTTTTATTCAGGAAAGGTAATGATAAAGATAAATGAGATACATAAGCATTGAGAAAACAAAACCGGGAATGATTTTAGGAAAAGAGGTATTTGATGATGAAGGCAGAATACTTCTTTCAGTTAATACAAAACTTACAAAAGAGTATATCACAAGACTTTCTATAAGAGGTTATCAGGGAGTTTATATTGAGGATGAATTATCGAGAGGAATAAAGATAGAAGAAGTAATATCTGTCGAACTGAGAAACAGAGGAGCACAGGCGGTAAAAGACGGAAATATAGACGACCTTAAAACAATAGCAAAAGATATTGTCAGTCAGCTTCTTGATAAAGATAAAAGTATATCCATTGACATCCAGGATCTTAGAACTTATGACAACTATACATACAAACATTCAGTTAATGTCGCTGTTATATCAACAATAATAGGTATTTATCTGTCCTATGACGAGGAATCCTTATATGAACTTTGTCTTGCGGCACTTATGCACGACATTGGAAAGACAAAGATAGACCCTGCTATAATAAATAAGCCGGCGAGACTTACGATGGCAGAATACAGACTGGTTCAGGAGCACGCAAGATATTCGTATGATATTCTTGACCAGAACTGGCTTATGCCGGCAAGGACAAAACAGGGTGTTCTCCACCATCATGAAAATGAGGACGGGACGGGTTATCCTAATAGACTTGTAGGTGATGAGATACCTCCGTATGCAAAGATAATTCATGTTGCAGATGTTTATGATGCACTCACTTCAAAACGCCCGTACAAAAAGCCGTATGCTTTGTCAGAGGCGATAGAGTATCTTATGGGTGGAAGTAATGTGCTGTTTGACAGAAAGGCAGTTGAGGCATTTCTTGAGGCTGTTCCGGTCTATGCAAAAGGAATAGAAGTTACCATGACAAATGGCGAGAAAGCACTAGTTGTGGCAAACTCGTCAAATCCGCTTCGCCCTATCGTCAGACTTATCAGCAATGGTAAAGACATTGACCTTAATAATGATAAAGATTATATAAGTGTTACGATAGCACCTCATACGGTCGTTGAAAATGACTTTACATCAGTTTATGAGAAATTTGAATGTGATTAGATAACATAAATGCCTGACCTTTTTGCAATGCAATATATGTGGAGAACACAACTACTTGACTTTTTTTAAGATGCAATATAAAATGAACACATATGTTAAAGACTGAGACGGAGACAGTACCTTTTTGGGAAAGAGTACAGTGAGTCCGGGATGGTGCGAACCGGGTATCTGACAAAATGGGAATATCACTCCTGAGTTGCAGGTGGAAAATATTTGAGTACACTGAGCCGGTTCCTACCGTTATATGGGTCATGTATTCTGTCTGTATAGGATTTGTGCTGTTGTTATATTATATGTGTGAACAGCAGTGGATTTGGAACAGACAATGTGCATCAGAATAGGTGGTTAATGATAGTTTACGCTTTCATCCTGTTTGGGGATGGGAGCTTTTTTATTTTAACATTATTAAGGAAAGCAGCAAAGTGGATTGCAAATATCCACTTGACTTTATTTAAGAAAGGAAAATGATTATGTACGAAAAAGTTTCAACCGACTTAAATTTCGTTGACAGAGAGAAAAATGTCGGCAAATTCTGGCGTAACCAGCAGATTTTTGAAAAATCAATGAAAGCAAGAGAGGGATGCCCTACTTATACATTTTATGACGGACCTCCTACAGCAAACGGAAAACCTCATATCGGTCATGTGCTTACGCGTGTTATTAAAGATATGATTCCAAGATATAAGACTATGAAAGGATACATGGTTCCGCGTAAAGCAGGATGGGATACACATGGTCTTCCAGTAGAACTTGAAGTTGAAAAGATGCTTGGTCTTGATGGCAAAGAGCAGATTGAAGAGTATGGTATGGAGCCATTCATCAAGAAATGTAAAGAATCAGTTTGGAAATATAAAGGTATGTGGGAAGATTTCTCAGGTACAGTAGGTTTCTGGGCTGATATGGATAACCCATATGTAACATACGATGACAACTTTATTGAGTCAGAGTGGTGGGCATTAAAAGAAATCTGGAACAAGAAACTTTTATATAAAGGATTTAAGATAGTTCCTTATTGTCCTCGTTGTGGAACACCTCTTTCATCACAGGAAGTTGCACAGGGTTACAAGCTTGTAAAAGAGCGTTCAGCAGTAGTCCGTTTTAAGGTTAAAGATGAAGATGCATATTTCCTTGCATGGACAACAACACCGTGGACACTTCCATCAAATGTTGCCCTCTGTGTAAACCCTGATGAGACATATTGTAAGGTAAAGGCAGCAGATGGTTACACATATTATATGGCACAGGCACTTCTTGACGATGTACTCGGTAAGCTCGCTGACGAGGAGAACGGTGTAAAAGCATACGAAGTTCTTGGGACATTTGCAGGTAAAGAACTTGAGCATAAAGAGTATGAGCCGCTTTACGCTTGTGCAAAAGAGTGTGCAGACAAGCAGCACAAAAAGGGATTTTTCGTTACCTGTGACACATATGTAACTATGTCAGACGGTACTGGTATCGTTCACATCGCACCTGCATTTGGTGAGGATGATGCAAATGTAGGACGCAACTATGACCTTCCATTTGTACAGTTCGTAAACGGAAAAGGTGAGATGACAGAGGAGACACCGTTTGCTGGTCTTTTCGTAAAGAAAGCTGACCCTGAGGTATTAAAAGACCTCGATGCAAAGAAACAGCTTTTTGCAGCACCTAAGTTTGAACATGATTATCCTCACTGCTGGAGATGCGATACACCGCTTATCTATTATGCAAGAGAGTCATGGTTCATCAAGATGACAGAGGTAAGAGATGACCTTGTACGCAACAACAATACGGTAAACTGGATTCCTGATTCAATCGGAAAAGGCCGTTTCGGAAACTGGCTTGAAAATATTCAGGACTGGGGTATTTCCCGTAACCGTTATTGGGGAACACCACTCAATATCTGGGAGTGTGAGGGCTGCGGTCACCAGGAATCTATCGGAAGCCGTGCGGAACTCGCAGAGCGCAGTGGAAATCCTGACGATGCAAAGGTTGAACTTCACAGACCTTATATTGATGCAGTGACATTTAAATGCCCTGACTGTGGTAAGACAATGAAGAGAGTACCTGAGGTTATCGACTGCTGGTTTGATTCAGGAGCAATGCCATTTGCACAGCATCATTATCCGTTTGAAAATAAAGATTTATTTGAGGCTCAGTTCCCTGCACAGTTTATCTCTGAAGCAGTAGACCAGACAAGAGGATGGTTTTACTCACTTATGGCAGAGTCAACACTTTTGTTTAACAAAGCTCCTTATGAGAATGTTATTGTGCTCGGTCATGTTCAGGACGAGAATGGGCAGAAGATGAGTAAGTCAAAAGGAAATGCGGTAGATCCATTTGATGCACTTGATAAATACGGTGCTGACGCAATCCGCTGGTACTTCTATATAAACAGTGCTCCGTGGCTTCCAAACCGTTTCCACGGCAAGGCAGTTCAGGAGGGACAGCGTAAATTCATGGGTACATTATGGAACACATATGCATTCTTTGTACTTTATGCAAACATTGATGAATTTGACGCAACAAAATATACACTTGACTATGACAAGCTTTCAGTAATGGATAAATGGCTTTTATCAAGACTTAACAGCACTGTTAAGGAAGTTGATGAAAATCTTGCAGCATATCGTATCCCTGAAACAGCAAAAGCACTTCAGAGCTTTGTAGATGAGATGAGTAACTGGTATGTAAGACGCTGTCGTGAAAGATTCTGGGCAAAGGGTATGGAGCAGGATAAGATAAATGCTTACATGACACTTTACACAGCACTTGTAACAATCTCAAAAGCAGCAGCACCTATGATTCCATTTATGACAGAGGATATTTACAGAAACCTTGTATGCACTCTTGATAAAGATGCCCCTGAAAGTGTACACCTTTGTGACTTCCCTGAGGTAAATGAAGCTCATATCGACAAGAAGCTTGAAGAAGACATGGAAACTGTACTTGAAGCTGTTGTGATTGGTCGTGCGTGCCGTAATACTGCAAATATCAAGAACCGTCAGCCAATCGGAAAGATGTATGTCAAGGCTGATGCAGAACTCTCAGAGTTTTATATGGACATTATCAAGGATGAGCTTAATGTTAAAGAAGCCGTACTTACACAGGATGTAAGCGAGCTTACGACATACAGCTTTAAGCCACAGCTTAAGACACTCGGACGCAGATTTGGAAAACAGATAAATGCTGTAAAAGAGATTCTTGCAGGACTTGACGGTCAGAAAGCAATGGCAGAGCTTAACGAAAAAGGAAACCTTACTATCACAGTTGATGGAAACGAGGAAGTTCTCGAAAAAGATGACCTTCTCATCGAAGCAGCACAGATGGAAGGATATATTTCAGATACAGATCGCGGAATAACAGTCGTACTTGATACAAACCTTACACCGGAGCTTATCGAAGAAGGATTTGTTCGTGAAGTTATAAGCAAGATTCAGACAATGCGTAAAGACGCAGGCTTTGAGGTAATGGATCATATATGTGTATCAATGCAGGACAATGAAAAGATAGCAGACATCGTAAAGAAAAACGAAGAGCAGATTAAGTCAGAGGTGCTTGCGAATGAAACTAAGTATGACGGAGCTGTTGGATTCACAAAAGAGTGGAATATAAATGGCGAGAAAGTAATGCTTGGCGTAGAAAAAATGTAAAGATAGCTGAATTGTTGTCATAAAAAACACTATTATGGAAGTCCCCTGCTTTTATTGCGTAGAGTAATAAAAGCAGGGGACTTTTAACTAAGAATTGTTCTTCAATAATATTATTATTTACAATAATATTATTATTTGCAATAATAAATCAAATCAGATAAAGGCATACGGGTTTCTTCATGACGCGTTAAAGAAGCCGGTTTTTCATCTGAATATCCAATTGCGAGAATATTTACAGGTTCAAGATTATCCGGTAAATTAAATTCTTCTTTTATTACATCAGGTTTGAAATAACATATCCATACACTGCCAAGACCGAGCTCGATTGCTTCTAACATCATATGGTCTGTCAGGATTGATGCATAGAAAAGTTTATCCTGTTGTCCCACCTAAGACGGAATACTCATTAACTGATTTTGGGAAAACACTTTCGCCAATACTTGATGCTATGTGTAATTGGGGGAATGATTATCTTGAGGATAAATAGAATAGTGTGTCAGCTATAATTTTGTGATGAATATAAAAGTAAGGTATTATTATAATAAAAGAGACAATCTCGTCAGAATGTAAAAATGGCAGGATGGTCTCTTTTTATTAAGATTTCTAAAAATGACAACAAATCTAATTTTTCTGAATGATTTCCTTTATTTTATCAACATCATACTGTGTGGCTAATGCTATCTGCTCTATTGTGAAGTTATTATTATACATATTTAAGATGATATCAATCTGAGCAGAAGTCTTACCCTGAGCAATGCCAGCGGATCTGCCCTTTTCAAGTGCTTTTTCCTCGATACCCTGACTTAAATTACACATAATGCTCACTCCTTCCTCAATATCGCTTTCAACAGGTATGTCATATTCTTTATTTATTATATCAATTTTTTGCTTTGCGTTCAATGTGTTCGTAAAGAGAGCGGCAAGTAAACGATGCATTTCATAGGTATTATCATGCCCATACATACCCAAATCGAATAAACCTTTTTAATATCATCATAGTTCATGTTTATAAAATCTCTTTGTTTTTGTGATGATACAAGCCGGCTTATATAAAAAACAGCTCTGTTTATGATTTGATATTTCTTTGGTTCATCTTTTTGTGCTTCAATATTTATAATTACCTGAGATAATTCATTTTCATTATTTGAGTTATTACCTGACTTTGATGGCACTCGAACATAAAAGATTATGTCAAATCTTATCAAGCCCTCATTGATTTCAAAGTTTTCAGTGTTAAGTCCGGCTATTTTAGAGTTATCATTAAAAATTGCATTGGTACTGCCGGGTTCAACAGGGACTATGCTAACATATGGTTCACACTCAATATATTTTACAACATCGTTTGCCTTCATACCTTTAAATTCTTTTATAGTCTTAACAAGTGTGCAGTTTACGGATTTATCAAGGTCGGATAACATGGTGCTATGCACCGACTGGAGCGGAGACCTAGAAACCAGATTCAAGATTTATACCTATACAAAAACAATCTGTGCGGTTTACGGATTTATCAAGTGCGGATAACAGGGTGCACATCGTCCGGTGGACGATGGTAATGCACCGACCGAAGCGGAGCGGAGACCTTGAATCCAGATTCAAGGTCTCTACCCGCACAAAAAAACCCCCTGTGATTTTCACAGGGGGTTTTTAGTGCGCTTGACGGCGCAAAAGCTGAACCTTTGCAACCGTCACCACTGACAGCGC
>ERZ779892.773-NODE-773-length-32766-cov-4.378741_pt1 | contig 32766 bp, 29 predicted proteins | sample MGYA00511552_ERZ779892 | MGnify/ENA primary metagenome ERZ779892 (study PRJEB29588, sample SAMEA2154561) | human gut metagenome | biome: human gut; feature: human-associated habitat; material: faeces | place: Denmark | collected 2008/2010 ... | reverse complement strand
TCATTTCTTTGCGTTTCATGATTTCTTCTACTGTCCATACTTCGCCATTGGGGATCGGTGCATTAATATCTAGCAGAGACGCATCAAAACAGGTGCTGATAGCCCCGCCCCTCGCCGCCTTCTTTTTCTGATGTCCCCAAACGCCTGCTATACTGAAATTATATCCAAATGCCCGAATACCGGCTTTGCCCACATTCCGGATCATTCTCTTGCAGCGCTCAATTTGCTGATCGCGCTCTGGCCCCGCAAGTAAAACATCATACCAGTCTGCCGGGCTAAAATTCTCTATTCCGTATATTTCAAGCCCGTATTCACTTGCCTGTTTTTTTATTGCCAGTAAATTTTCCAGATCCCATATCGGATCGTCCTTCACAGAAGCACCGTAGTTCGATTTTTCATCTGTTGCTGTAACGATTCCTCTTTCTTTTGAGTAGTAATTTGCGAGGTGAATGATCAGGTGCGTGCACCCGCACTGTCTTGCAAACTGGAAATAATCTGGTGTAAGCATATGACGATAAAGTCCGATACCTAATTTCATAGCTGATACCCTTTCTTTTTCTGCACCGTTTCGCTTCAGACCCTGAGGCTCAGTCTTCATCTGGTTTTTTTCTTCGCTTATAACGAAACTCATGCGGCGACATTCCGGCTTCCTTTCGAAATACGCTGCTGAAATATTTCGGATTGTTGGAATAGCCCACTTCTTCCGCAATTTCATTGACGTTATGATTTGTATGCTGAAGCAGAAACATCGCCTTCGAGATCCGCAGTTCCGTCAGATACTGCGTAAAGCGCACGCCGTATTCCTGTTTGAATTGGCGCCCGAGATAATCTACGTTCATATACAGCACGTTTTCAGCGATCTGTTTCAATGAAATATCCGGATCCTGATAGTTTAATTCAACATAATGGAGAACCTGCCGGATACACTCGCTGTATATCCGTTCCGCCGCAGTCTCCTTTACATGAGCGTTCCGCAGCTCGCGCTGCTTCTGCTCAACGCTTTTGCAGGCCTGCTTCATCGCATCGATCAGGCGGTTTTCATCGATCGGCTTCACAAGATAATGATGCACGCCATTTTCGATCGCGGCCAGCGCAAAGTCAAACTCCTCATAGCCCGTTAAAAACAAGAATTCTATCGGATGTCCCGCGCGCTTGGAAAAATGCGAAGCAAGCTCTATGCCGGTCATTCCGGGCATTTTGATGTCCGTCAAGACAAGATCGGGCTCGCCTTCCGATATGACCTTGAACGCTTCCAGCCCATTTTTGCAGACCGCGAGTATTTCAATATTCAGCGCGCTCCAGTCGATCAAATGACTGATGCTCTCGCGGATCAGCTTCTCATCGTCTGCGATCACAAGCTTCAGCATTTGTCTCCGCCTCCCTCTTTCACAGGCTCATAGGGAATGACCATTTCCGCCACAGCATATTTCCCATCATTATAAAAACGTATCCGGTATTGATCCTTGAAATACAGCTTCAGACGGCTGTCAATATTCATAAGACCGATTCCATTATGCCTGGGCCGGATCGCCTTCGTGCGAAGCTTTTCAAGCAGATCATCGCAGAAAGCTGTCCCCGTGTTGGATACACGGATCCGGATGTACTGTCCGTCCGATTCTACCGAAAGCACAATATCACATGAATCCAGACAGTTCTCCGTTCCGTGGACTACCGCATTTTCTACGAGCGGCATCACAGTCAGCTTCGGGATCCGTGCAGCTTCGCATCCGTGGTCGACCTGCATGGAAAAGTTCAGCACATCCTCAAATCTGATTCTTTGAATGGCAATATAGTCCTCGACAAGATCGATCTCCTGTCCCAGTGTCGTCTCGTTGTTGTGCGTGCTCATAATCTGACGCAGAATATTCCCAAGGGCATTTACGATCTTGCAGGCATCCTCCATCCGCTTCATTTTTGAGCAGCAGTAGACAGCCTCCAGCGTGTTATACAGAAAATGCGGATTGATCTGCATCTCCAGCGCCTGCAGCTTTGCGTTCTGCTCCAGGAGCTTTCGCTCATAATTATCCTGTATCAGCGCCTTGATCTCGTTTGCCATCACGCTGAACTGCCGGATCGTGATTCCGATCTCGTCCTTTCTTTCCATATCCTGTTTGCTGAGCGCGACCTCTGAAAATTCGCCCACGCGCAGCTTGTCGATCATCCACATCAGCTTTTTAAAGCCGCTCAGAAACTGATCAACAAAGAAACGCGAGCACAGGAACATAATGATGGTACACAAAAGCAGCGTAAAGACGATGCTCGTCAATCGGCTCTGAAGCGTACTGCTGATGCTTTCATACGATATGGCGCAAGTATACGTCCAGCCATACGGCTCGATCTGCCCGCGAATCGTGAAATACGGTGTGTGTTTTACACTCAGGATCGAATAGTCTTCCCCTTTTGGAAACATTGCCTCAAGTTCCGCATCGTCCCCGAGCATGCTGCAGGTCGCCAGTTTTTGATTCCCATCTGCAATAGAAAAATAGCAGATCTGCCTCTGTGCCTGCATGATCTGATCCCACACTGTCTGTTTCAGATCCACATATCCGACCAGCATACCGAGCGAGTCCAGCTTGATCGATGCGACCCGGCGGATCTCTTTTACGACTAACAGTCCATAAGCATCCGCATATTCTGTGATCCAGTAATTCTTCCCTCCGGAGGCCTGCGCAAAAAGCGTCTGTATCTGCTCCGGCGTCATGGTCAGGGCTTCCTTGTGTGAATAAGGGTTATATGCGCTGCTGTTGAAAATCCCGGCAGAATCTGTATAAACACAAAAATCCGACAGGCTTTCATTCATATCGCTGCTTAAAAACTGCTGCATCCGCTGCTTGACAGCATAGGTTCCGGATGAGGACTGCACACCTGTGTCTTTAAATTGCGCCAACACACTTTGCAGCGTCTCATCCAGAGATACTGTCGTCAGATAATTCTCTGTTTTCTCCAGTTCATCTGAGAAATCCTCAATGCAGTTCTCCATGAGCGATTGATAGGACTGGTACAATAAATAATCGTAGTCCTTCCGGAGCGCATGAAGGCTATATGTTGAGATCACAAACATCAGTAGCAGGCAAAACGCAAGCAAAAAGACGATTTTCGAGCGCAGCGGTACATTCAGCAGGAATGTGTTCTGCTTTCTTTCATGCATTTTGAAACTACGAAGGGGGTCCTTTTCATTCATCATCATTCACCTCTTGGTTTTCAAAATAGCATGAATCCAGAAGCCTGTCAAACGAACGTCCTGAGCTGTTAAAGTTTCAAATATCTTTTTGCGTTTTCGAAGCACACGCCCTCCACGAGCGGCTTCAATGCGTACCCATCGTTCGGATAATCGCCGTCCTCGACCCATTGCCCGATCAGATTGCAGAAGATTCTTCGGAAATACTCATGCCGCGTATAGCTCAAAAAGCTTCTGCTGTCCGTCAGCATTCCGATAAATCGTCCCAATAGGCCCTCGTTTGCCAGCAACTTCATGTGCTTTTCCATGCCGTCTCTGTGATCCTGCATCCACCATGCAGGCCCGAGCTGTATTTTGGACGGGATCGTGTCATCCTGAAAGCTTCCAGCCAAATTGACCAGCGCCAAATCATCCCGGTCGTTGAGACTGAACAGGATCATTTTGGGCAGTACGTCTTTTGAGGCCAGCTTGTCCATAAAGGCACGGAGCGGAGCGGCGACCGGATGGTCGCTGACGGAATCGAAGCCGCTGTCCGGCCCTACCCGTTTGACCGCAGCAGAGTTTGCGCTCCGCAATGCCCCGAGATGTAGTTCCATCCCCCAGCCGCGCATATCATACTGTTCTGCCAGCCATGTCAGAAGCGTGGTTTGGAAGCGTTCCTCTGCCATGGAATCAACGTGCCCACCGTTCAGTGCACTTTGAAAAATTTGTTCAAATTCTTCTCTTCCGACCGGCAGGCCAGGCATCCGCTCAAACGCATGGTCGCTCAAAACACAGCCCGCGTCCGAAAACGCATTCATACGATTTTTCAGCGCAGCATACAACATATCGATACTGTCAATTTGAATCCCGCTCCTCATGGAAAGACGCTGAATCTCCCCACGCCATGCAGGCTTTGCTATAGCCAGAACAGAATCGGGGCGGAAGGCTGGAACGATTTTTGGCGCAAAGCCCGCATCCGCACTCAATCGCGCATGATATGTGAGATCATCTGCCGGCCTTTCTGTCGTTACGATCGCGTAAACATTGGACTTTTGGATCAGCGCCCTCGGACTGTAGCCGCCCCTGCCGATCATTTCCTGCGTCTGCACCCAGATTTCCTCCGCCGTCTCCGGTGTAAGCGGAGTTGTAATATGAAAATATCTCTGCAGCTCCAAATGCGACCAGTGATACAGCGGATTCCCGATCATATACGGCATCGTCTGCGCAAAAGCCAGAAATTTCTCTTTGTCAGGTGCCGTTCCCGTAATGAACGTCTCCGCAATTCCATTGGCGCGCATCTGCCGCCATTTGTAATGGTCATACTGCAACCATAGTTCGGACAGATTTCGTGGCTCCCGATCCTCGCAGATCTCCTGCGCGGACAAATGGCAGTGATAGTCCAAAATCGGCATCCGTTCTGCATATGTATGGTACAAATGGCGCGCTGTTGCTGTCTTTAGGCAAAAATCGTTGTCCATGAACGGCTTCATGCGTCTGGTTCCTCCCCTTTTCCGCCGCAATCCACATATGCGGCAACCGGGCGGCAGTCCTCCTGATCAAGCTGCACCTTGCAGTCCAGAAGCTTTACATGTTCAGCGAAGCAGAATGTATATGCGCTTCCTGCTGAAAGGCCGTGGCAGTCATATTCAGGATACGCTGTTCCGATCGGCTGCGGACGATCCGGCCGTTCTGTCCTCCCGCCTGGCAGATTGAACTCGCACTGAGAAAACGTAATATTTTTTACCGGCTGCTCAGGGCTCTGTCCGATCACCATCGTTTCTCGGATATCCTTTGTAAAGCTGAACGGGTACGGCCTCTCAAAATGAATCTCATGGAATTCAACACCGTCAATCGTGCTTGCCCTCTGCTCGTGCGTCCCTCTCGGGCATCTGCCGCGTTTTCCGACGACAACATATATCGGTGCGCCAACGTCCGTCATATCGATCTGGTCGAACCGGACATTTTCCACAGCAGCGCCGTCGACCGATTCCAGCGAGATCCCGCACCGGTTCACATTTTTTATCGTGCATCGCTGAATGACTGCATTTCGGAAGCTGTAATAGGTATCAGTTCCAAATTTAATGCCGCTCGCCAGAGACTGGATCATCAGATCTGAAACAAAAATATTTTCACAGCCCAGAATGTCCGAGGATTTCAGGCACAACCCATCATCGCCTGCCATGATCCTGCATTTCCGGATCGTCATATCAACGCAATCCACAGGGTCGATCCCATCTCTGTTCGGCGTATTCATACAGTCAAGATCAAGATGCTCCATGAACACGTTTCTGCTGGACAGCGGCACTACAGTCCAGAACGCCGCATTTTTAAAGGAAAGATTGTCAATGCGGACATTTTCGCAGTATGCGGTGTAGACCGCGCAGGGGCGGGAGTCGTTTTCACGGTCGTTTTTGGGGTCGTTCATTTTAAAGCGGTACAGGCCGTTTCCGTTTATCGTGCCGCCGCCTGTTATTCGAATATTCCTTGCATTTTCTGCGTAAAGCAGACTCCGCCCAAGCTGGCGGGCCGCGCACAGACTCTCGCCTGGCGTGTACAGCGGATATTGGCTGTGATCCTGCGTGCCGATCAGTTCTGCCTCCGTATCAAGGAAGAATGTCGTATCAGAGTAGATGCGCAGCGAACCGGTAAAGAATGTTCCGTGCGGCAGATACACAGTCCCGCCCATGCACGCAGCGTCATTCAGCGCCCGCTGGATCGCTTCCGTGTCGAGTGTCCGCCCATCGCCTGCCGCGCAGTATGGTGCCTGCGTTACATCATAGAGCTTCCCCGGCGGCAGCAGATGTCGTGCAAAGGTATCTGTATCCGAAACCTGGATTGAAGAAACTAGCAGGTCATCTGTATCCGTAAAGAAGCCAAGCTGCGCAGCGTCATCTGTTTTTGAAAGCAGCGGAAGCCCGTCCGCTCTTTTCGCGCCGTCGACCATCACCGCATATGTGCAGGTATTCGTGTCTGCGACGATCTGGATCTCATACCAGTTGTGGCAGGGATAGTAGAACCAGCCGCCATGCGGGTCAAAGATCTGCTCCCACCGGTCTCCGTTGGAAACATACAGGTTGTTATGATACATTGCCACGCGGGCAAGCAACTCTCCACAGCTGTTCCTGAGCTCAGGCAGCAGGGCAAATCCGTCTCCGCATACCTTCACGCGCGTTTCAATCCGAACAATGCCGCTTACCGGTTGGAACGGATAGAGCACCCACGCCTGCTTCTTCCCATGTATCCGCAGTCCTTTGCACGTGGGAAATGCGTCAGCCGCGAACTCCGCTGCGTCTGCATGCGACGTTCTGAGCAGCTTCGGGAGTTCTTCAAAATGATCCACGACCACATAGTCCTCTGTTTCGTCGCGCAGCGATAGAAAATCAACCTGTCCGCACGCGCCTTCCATCGTGCAAATCGAGAAGTCCGCTATTTTGTCCTCACTGCAGGTCACATGGCACTGAAGGCGGCTATTGATCCAGATCTCGCTGCGTGCCGCTGCAGGATCCCGTTTGATCTGGATCTGGTACGTACCATCCGTGCTTTTCGCCAATACCCGCTGCTGCGCCAGAAGACGTATCTCCTGCGGCGTTATACACAATTCGACACCGCAAACACGCAACCTGCTCTCACCGTATACGGCAGTGATACTGGTCTCAAAAACATCTTTTCCGCTTGTCTCCGTTTTCCGATACAGGCTGGAGCCTGCGCCCAGATACAGATACTTCCGCTGCGGTGCGCTTCGATATGTCCTGACGCCTCCGGTCCCGTCCATGCAGAAGTCCTGCGGGCAGGTTCCATCTTCCAGGTGGTTGAAAGTCTCATAAAAATACCACTGATACGACCGTTTCTGATACGGCTCCAGCGTCACCGGAACTTGTGCCGTATCATAATGGTGTTCCGCATATTCCCGGCTGGTCGGAAGCGCAAAAACGATATAGTGGTTGTACGGACCCTTGAATCCCGGAATGTGAACCTGCGCACCGGACGCATACTTTCGCAGGAAGATCCGGTAAACGGTGCCATCCGTGCTCGTCAGAACGTCGCCGCTGTCCTGAAACTGTTCCAGAAAATCCGGCACACAGCGATCATCCAGCGCAGCATACACAACGGCATCCTGCTCAACGTAGAAATCGACCTCCTGCTTGTCATCAAAGCCCTCCGCATTGGAATTGTAGGTTCTGATATATGGAACGCCCTTATATTTTTCGGGAAGCTGCGCAATTTGTACCTCAGAATTTGTATACAGTCGGCTTCCATGCTGAAGATCCGGCCATACGCCATACCAGCCGCTCGTATCCCACGGCGCAACGAACCGGCTGATCACCGGCTTTCGCGGAAAATTGTCTATGTGCTCGTTTCTCATGTTTTCTCCATCCATATGTTTTATCCCTTCAGGCCCGTTGTTGATACACCCTCTGTCAGGAACCGCTGCATTGTTGCAAATATCACAAAGATCGGAACAAGTGACAGCGTCGCCATTGCGAACATCGCGCCATAGTCCGACTGCGATGTGACATCGCAGAACAGCTTCAACGCAAGGCTTGCCGTATATTTTTCTGTCCGCCGCAGATAAAGCAGCGCTCCCATATAGTTATTCCAGTTATTGATGAACGAAAAAATAGCGACTGTCGCAAGGGCTGGCTTGACCAGCGGTAAAATGACATAATAGAACGTCTGATAGAACGAGCAGCCGTCAATTCGCGCGGCTTCATCCAGCTCGCGCGGAATACCGCCCATGAAATTCGAGATTAGATACACGAAAAATCCGGAAATTGCAAAGAAAAACGGAACGGTCAGCGGTGAATATGTATTGATCCATCCGAGCTTGTTATACCAGAGGTACTGCGGGATCATCAGGATCTCTCCCGGGAGCATCATTGTCAAAAGAACCAATGCGAACAGGAACTTTCTGCCCTTAAAGCGGAGGCGTCCCAGTGAATAGGCGACCAGCGTCGTTGAGATCACAGTGCCGGCCGTTGCGACCAGATCCACAATCAGGGTATTGAAAAAGAACGTGCCAAATGACGTTTTTGCGAAGCCCTTCCAGCCATTTACGTAGTTTTGCAGCGTAAAATGTTCCGGGATGAGCTTTGACGCAGTCGAAAAAATGGTATTTGTCTCTTTAAAGGAGCTGCACACCATCCAGATGAGCGGATACACCATCAGAAGGGCCAAGGCCGCTACAAACAGATGATACAGGATCTTTGGATATTTTTTCTTTGCCTTGCGCTGCTTCTGCACGTCAGTATCCTCCTTCATACACCCAAAGCTTCTTCGTTCCAAACAGGATACCTGTCAGGATCGCAATAATCGCGATCATGATCCAGCCCATTGCGGACGCATATCCCATGTTGTTGAACTTGAACGCCTGGTTGTAAAGATATAAAACATAGAACAGGGTCGAATCCATCGGCTTGCCCGCCGTGATGATCTGTCCCTGTGCAAACACGAGCATTCCGTTGATCATCTGCATGATCAGATTGAAAAAGATTGTGGATGTGAGCAGCGGAAGTGTGATCGTGAAAAACTGCTTGACCGGGCCTGCTCCATCCACACGCGCCGCTTCATACCGAATGAGGTCTTTGCCTTCCTTGAGTTTCTGCTTTTCCAGACCCAGCACAGCGCCGACGCCTTCCAGCGAAAGCGGCAGTCCCAGCGTCGCCGCCCAGACCATTGTGCAGTGCCAGGAGGACGGATCGAGATATTGCCCGGTCGGGTATCCGAGATAGCGGGACAGACATACACGCTCGAACTGTGCATTGAACGCCCATTTGGTCACGGCAGGGTCGGTCAGCGCAGAGCGGACATCGGCAGGAAGCGTTTCTCCAGCAGTCAGATCCACGGCCTTCACCGGCGCACCGTCTGCGGAGTAGCCGAAGAGCAGCACCTCAAAGTCTGGGGCTTCGGCATAGCGGTACACGCCGCATTTGGTGAGGTTCTCTGAGGAGAATGTCTCAATATCGATGCTAAGTGTTTTCATACGCATTCCTTCCTACGGAATATGGGTGGCAGAGGTCAATTTCTGCCACCCACAGAGCCGTCTGGGGTTACTTCAACTCCTTCATGCGCTTCTCGTGGTATTCCAGGTCACGGGAAGCCTGTTCCTTCTCACGCTTTTCACGCTTGTGGTCATTGCTGATGCCCTGCACCAACCAAACGAAGAAGCCGATGCTGAGGCAGGCCCAGATGCCAAGGAGGGCGGTTACCAGGATGTTCTGAATCAGTTCCATTGTGTTGCACTCCTTTCTCAGGACAGGAAGTCGTCGTCCAGGTCGGTGGCGAAATCGTCAGCTGCAGAGGACTTGCCGCCGAGAGGCTCACCGTCACGAACCTTCTGGATGTTGCCAAGACCACAGGCAATGCCGCGGTTGCCGTTGGAGTTGAAGGCGTAGAAATTTACAGATACTCTGGCATAGCAGCCGGAATACACCTCGGAGCGGTCGAGGATTGGCTGGACGCTGCGGTCCACGATCTGGGGAGCGGTGGTGCTGTTGGCGTTCACGAAGAAGCTGTTCTTGTAGGCTTCATCGTCACGCTCGGTATCGCCGTCACGGAGCGGGAGCTTCAGAGCCGCCTTGTTGGGGATCTTCCCGCCGAACTTGGCGACGCCTTCCTTGATGGCAGCATCCACGGCGGCGTTGATAGCGTCGAGGGTCTGCTTATCAGATTTCGGGATAATGAGGGACACGGAATACTTGGGGTTGCTGCCGTTGATGGAGGCAGGCTCCCATACATTTGCGTAGGACAGGCGGACAACACCGGTCACAACTTTGGTCGAATTCATCTTGTTAGCCATAATTACAGTTCTCCTTTATAGTCGGTAAAGTCTTGTTTTGCACCCGTAGCCGTGATAGCCGGACGCCGGTCGGATGCTGGAACGAGCGTCGGCTTTCCTATGGGCTTGATGACCAGACCGCCGAGCACCTCTGCAAAGGTCTTTTTGCCCATGAGCTTCTCCATCTCGGTGATGGGAATGAGGGATTTCTTGAAGATGTCGGTATATCCGGCCGCACGGGCAGCAGTGACAACGGCATCCTCGTCGGTGTATTTGCGATTGGTGCGGCTCTCCACCAGCTTGTAGCCGGGCCACTGTTTTCCGTGGTTGACCGCTGCGTCCTGGGCGTAGGCCATGAGCTCATTTGCCCATTTGGTGAGGTCGTCCAGCTTGCCGAGAATGTCGCCGATCTCCGCATCGGAGAGCAGAGGTGGCTGGGCAAACTCGTATTTTGCGAGTTGGAGCTTGGCATCGGCTCTGGCACGGCACTTGACCGCCGCCTTGCAGAACTGACACCAGCTTCCGGGGCAGTATTCGCCTTCGCCCTTGAAGGCAAGCTCGGCCTTGGGTTTCAGTGTTTTTTCCGCCCAGTTCCGAAGGTCGGCAACGGAAATAACCCAGGTGCTGACATTCTCCCGGCGTGGCTGGTAGATGGTCATGGAAACTGTCTCAATGTCGTAGAGGCAATCGAAGATGCGAAGTGCGCCGAGGGCGTACAGCATCATCTGCGGATTTTCCTCGGCACTCACCAGCACACCCTGACCGTACTTCAGATCGATAATGTGTAGGAGCTTGTCCGCCACGATAAGGCAGTCGCCGGTGCCGAAGCCGTCCGGCACATAGCAGGAGAAGTCCAGCCGCTGCTCAATGAGCACCTTGGGGTCCGGACAGTCCTTCCGGGCTTCCTCGATGGCTTCCAGAACGAATTCCATGTAGCCGTCCGTATACAGTTCCATTTCATCGGAGTCGTACTTGCTGACCGGGCGGGTGGAGCGCATCTTCAGCGCCTTGCGGAGCTTGTGCTCTGCCAGCGCGTGAGCGGCGGTGCCTTCGGCTGCGGCTTCCGTTTCTCTGTCCTCAAACTCCAGTTCCAGCCGAGCGGAGGGATTGCAGTGGAGCCAGCGGTGGGAGGAGGATGCCGAGAGGACGGCATGGCGTTCAGGGGGCATCCTTCAGCACCTCCACATCCTTGAGCAGCGCCTCATAGTGCTTGGGGTCGATGCCAGAGAGCTTCGGAGCACCATACTTTTTAAGGAGCGCCTGAATTTCTAGCGTGAATCCGGCCCGGCTCTTTTCACCGAGGACTGCCCGGACTTCTTCCAGCGTCAGTTCCTTTTGGGGCGCGGGGACTGTTGGCTCTGCATCGACAGTCGGCTCATTCTGCAGCATGGCATCTGCCACAGCCTGAACGCTGTCCGCCAGGGAGCGAAGGTCTTCCGCGACAGCAAGCAGGAGTTTCGCTTTACTCATGCGCCGCGCCCCCTTCTGCCGTCTCGGCGATAGACACAGACTCCACGCTGGGGCCGGGAATGAGGATCATCATCTGCTCCCGTCTCCCGAATAGCCGCGTCAGCAGCTTTTCGCGCAGGCTGACGATCCTGCACCGAATGATCCGCTCAGTCTGCGGTCTGCCTGTGACACGAACTTCCAGATCATGTTTCACCGTTTTCATCCTTTCTGAAGGACGGTATTGGTTTGCCCTTCTCAGATAAGCCACAGAAAGCGGGAAAACTGAGGGTCTCACAGAAGTTTTTTGAGCTTATTTTTAACGGTGCGCAGGCGATGCGTGATGGCCGAGGGGTCAACGCCCTCCCGCGCAGCGTAGTCCTTTACGCTGACGCCGTCGTAATAGACCGCCTGCACAAGCCTCTGCTGTGCGGGCTTCAGCGTTTTGATCGCCTCGCGGAGCATATCTGTGCGGCTCGACTCCTGGAACAGCGCGGCAAGCGCGTCCTGCTCCGCCGCAAACTGGACGCCCTGTTCTGCCAGAGCATCCATACTGCTGTGGCGTCGGGTCTCCTTGTGGTCGTTGTTGTACTCTTGGCGGTTCAGATCCACCAGGAGTTCACCCCAGCGGTCATCGACCTCAATGGTCACGGTTTCGGTTGCAAATTTGTACTGGATTTTCATGCGGACTCCTTTCGGGGCCTGCATGGCGGCACTCTGGCCGCAAAACGAAAAAAAGCCCGCCGCACGACACTCAAGTGCCGTGCAGCAGGCTCACACCATAATATTTATATCCACGTCCCGCAGAGCGCGGGGCGGTTGGACCTCTCTATGTACCTCCCAGAATCGCTATTCCACCAAATCCAGCAGCCATTTGGCTGTGGGCCGTGCCAGAAGCCGTGCGTTCAGATAGGCCATCTCCAAGGTCAGGCAGGTATATCCCATGTAATACCCGTCCATGGGCCGAAGGGTGATGGCGAGGTCCGGCGTCTCCATATCCGTCAGACACAGCGGCAGGAGGTATTGCAGTCTCTGCTGATAAATCTGCGGGACAGCGTCGCCGGGAGAGACGATGGCTTTTCGGCGCGCCAGCTCAACCGCCGTTTCCAGAAGGAGCGGCAGATTGCGGGCGCTTTGCAGTTCGGTAGGCAATCTTGCGACATTGGCCGGGTCTCCGAGGATATGCTCCACGTTGACGCGCACCGGCCAGTCTGGAACGTAATGAATACCTTGCAGCGGCATTGAGTAGAGAGGCTTTTCCGGCAGTGGGGAGATATAACGCAGCAGCGCAGAGTTTTCATCCGCGAAGCCCCGGAAGCACCACTTTAATAAAGAATCCAGTTTTTTGTTTCTGCCGAAGCAGGCATAGATGGGCTTATATCGCTTGGTATAAAGGCCGGTATGAAAGCAGGCGTATTCGTTGCGCATGAGGATGATCCGATCCTGCTCGGTCTTGTCGGTCGCAGCATTGTAGTCAATGACCTGTTTGCGGAAAATAGATTGGATGTAACGCTCTAAAATCGGTGTATCATAATTTTTCTCGGAATAGCCGCCGCTGCGGAAGCGCCACGGCTCCGGCAGGGCCAGCTCGGCCAGCGCATCCAGCTGTAAATACCAGTTCGGGACAAAGGAAAAAGAAGGAAAAAGAAGATAAGTCTGTTTCGTAAATCATAGCTTGTTCCAGCTTTCTGTGTATAATGAGGCGACCTCCCGGTAGATACACCGCGCCATCCGCGCAAGGTAGCAGCTGCCTTCCATAAATCGTGCCGTTCCGTCCCATGGGTTGCACCAGACCATGCAGTTTGGGCAGATGTGCACCGAGGCCCTTTGAAGAAAGCGGAGCATGGATGCAAACACCTCCGCGCCCTCTGCGGTCAAATGCTCCGGCATGGGCAGGGTCAGGCGGGTGTAGGCTGCGAGATTGACGGTACTGGGGTCGTAGATCAAATCTTTCTGTTCATCCGTATCATGTGCCGCATATTCGCGCAGGATCGGGTCCACGGGGACATGGTGCCGCGCGCAGTAGCACAGCGCCTTGACCAGCGCGACGCTGCCGCCCTTACTCAGCTGCGGCTCGTTCATCACGCGCTGCAGGGCGCGCTTGCTCATATCCAGCTGTCGTGCCATATCTGCTTTGCTGTCAAAACAGGTACTCAGAAGATAGTTCAGCACATAGGACGTTAGCCCCTTCTCCATAGATTTATCTCCCTTCTCGTTTCGACGATTCCTATTTTACAAGCAATTCCGCGATTCGGGAACGTGATAAATTTGTCACCCCTGCGGGCATAAAACCCCTGAAAATGGCGAAAGATTTTTCATCCTTTCCTTGACGTTTTTCTGAAAATCTATGGTATAGTAGAGAAAGAAAAAGCCCGCTCACGAGGAGCGGGCATCCAAGGTGTTCAGTTTTTGTCGCTGGCTGCGATCTCTGCGCAGACGCGCAGCATGAGCGCACGGCTTTGTTCCGTGCAGCCGCTTCCGATCTGGCGCATGGCGGACAGAAACGCATCCATTTCCGCTGGCCGCTGGGTCACGGTCGCTGCGGCTTCGGTATCGAAGCCTTCCAGCAGGGCGCAGACCGTCGTCCCATACAGATGGCTGATCTGTACCAGCCGTTCCAGATTGACCGTGCGCTCTCCGCGCTCGACCTTGCCGTAATGCTCCGGCGACAGGCCCAGCTGATTAGCGGCTGCCTCCTGCGTAAGACCTGCGCTCTTTCGTGCGTCCCGGATATGCCTGCCGATGACTTTATAGGATATGGGCATACGCGCACCTCTTTTTCCTCAGTATCTGTACAGATATTTTACCGAAGAACCCGGATTTGAAACAGAAGCCTATAACGGAATATCCGCCCTTATAACGCCGTATTTTGTAAAATAATCTTCCGTTATGAGGCACATTCTGCCGCATACAGTCGGATAGGAGGAAGCTCTCATGTCACAAAACGCCGCTGACTTGACCGTGCAGGACCTGCGGGATATGCGCCGCAGCTTCTCGCGGCAGGAACTGCTGAACTTGATCGACCGGATGTTTACCGACGAGCATACTGCGCTGGATATGGATGTGGTGGATGCCGCCATTTTCCGGCTGCTGCTGGCGGAAGGGCAAGAGCCAACGCCGGACAATCTGCAAAAGCGTTTTTCCGAGGTCGGGCAGTATTATCTGCGCCGAAGTCTCGGCCTGCTATAACGAAAAAAGCCCTCCCTGTGACAGAGTATTTTCTGTCACAGGGGGCGCTTTTTTGTTAACGATATTCCGAGAGGTAGCGATCCAATGGGATCTGATTGCGCACACAGTATTGCAGCAGTCGCTCCATGGCATCGGCGGTCTTCTGGGTCATACGCTGCGCCGTCTGGACCCGCCGCAGCACCTTGTAGGACAGGCCGAGCTGCCGGGCCATGTTGTGCTCTGTCAGAAAAACGGTGTCCAGCATCTTCTGGAAAACACATGCTGTCAGTTGCGCTTCGTCCATCGAAATCACCTCTTGATTGGAAGAATGAGGGGGCGGACAAGCCGCCCCTCCTCCACGATGAATTTGCAAAACAGGAAGTATTACTTTTCCAATGCAGTCCAATCAGGCGGCGTGATAAAATCAGTCCAGTACTCATGGGTATTCGTCTTGCGAGCAAAGTCGTGACTGTTCGTTGTCTCCTGAACGTCAAGATAATACCATCTGTTGACATCCATCTTGTCCGGCCACTCGACCATGTAGGCAAACAAGTCGCGTTTCGATTCCGGCTCACGCTTCAGGACTCTGTTCACAATCGCCATTGCCTCCGCACGGATAAGCTCGGACAGTGCCAGCGGAACGGAATCATAGAGCATTTCCACAGCGTCCGTATACCTAGGAGTACAGCTGCTGGATTGAAACATTTGAGATACTTGCGTTGTCTCCCTGTGCAAGCTCAGGCCAGACATCTAAATAGATACGCTTCTGATCCGCATTGCAGATTGGCAGCAGCTCAAGTTCTAATTCTGTCGGATATCCAAAGTAGCGAAGACTGAGAAGCGCATCCTGCCCATTGTAGAAGTAATCATTGACCTTCTTTCCAGTACAGAAGACATTCATACGTTCCGCAAGATACGAGATTCTTAGAATTGCGTCTGCGTACTCCGCGGCCATGTTTTTCCCCGGGTATTCCAAATGCAGCTTATATTTTACAGATTGACCGCCGCCCGCACTTGTAAGCTTCCATGTAATTTTTTCTTCCGCAACCTCACGAATGTACTGATACAGCGCTCCCTCTTTCTTCACAAAGCGAAATCCCACAGGAAGTTCATGCAATGCGGGGTAGGTATATATTTCTGTTTTCCTCTCGCCCGTAACGACTAGCTTGCCGTCATCCGCCCATACAAAGTAGTCTGTAAGGATTAGGTAGTCCTGGTCAAGATGCACTTTTACCGCCTTGAGCGCCTGTGCGCGGTTCAGATGCAAAATTGCAGCCGTTTCTTTTGACTCCCATTGGTAAGCATTCTCTCTGTCACCATAAAATACGAACACCTCCTCTTTGGCCGTCCGCAGTTTGCAGAGGGGCGTCGCAAGTGCGCTTTGCAAAATGGCCTGTCCCAGGACGAGCCGATAGGGGAAAAATCCAAATTCTCCGGACGCAATATCCGTTTTGGGAAACAGCACTGTTCCCTTCCCATCGTAGCCCATAAGGACAGTTCCCGGATGGGCATCCATTGTCCGTCTGCGCTGATAATTATTGAAGAAAAGAAATCCGCCGTTTTCGTCAAAACGGCACGCCAGACGGAGCGTGTGCGCATTCTCTGGGTCCTCACACGGCGTCAGGATTTTTGACTGCATCGGCGCAAGAAGTTCTCCAAAATCACGAAGAAAAAGTGCCAGAAGTCGAATCTCCCGGTAGGTGTCCGAAATGGTGCCGAACTGCCGAATGGGTGCCTGAAAATCGTAATTGATTTCTGGCAGATCGTTGGCATAGCCTGTTTCCCTGCTTTCCTGTAAAGATGAATACTTTCCACAGGGGTTACTGCCGCCGTGATACATATAGTACCCCAGCATTCCTACGCCGCTTCCAAGCTTTGCGATGGACATTGCCCCAATATCCGCTCCGCTGACCTGGGGACGGCGATGGTCTGTAATCTGTACGCCGCCTCCGAGTTCGGCAGTCAGATACGGAAACTTTGTCTCATCAAAGGTCAATTCATCATTCACATTATGGTCACAGCCAATCAGCAAGTCGCTTCGCACATGGCTAAATATATAGTTGCTGTTTGCCGGGAGTTCACCTGTTGTCTGAGCCCATGGTGCCTCACAGTAACCGCCCATAACAGGCAGAAGACCCCCAGTGCATGCGCCTCCCCAGCCGGTTGCTGTATAGAGCGGCACGCAAAATCCTATTTTTTTCGCGAGCGCTGTCAGTGTCCGCATATGCTGTTCTCCATCAGCGCCCCGCAGTCCGCCCACATGACCATATTCATTTTCGATTTGGATTCCTATAATTGGCCCGCCTTGATCCCAAAATAAGCCTTGCGCCTGCTGAAATATGGCTTGCCAGAATCGTGTAACCGACCGCAAATACGCCGGATCATCACTCCGCAGGCGAATCCTTTTCCCTTTTTCCATCAGCCAATCCGGGAATCCGCCATTTCGTACTTCTCCATGCACCCATGGACCTGGTCTTAAAAACACCATTAGTCCAACCTTTTTGCACAGCTGCAAGAATTTCCGCAAATCGCAGCATCCAGAAAAATCAAATACGCCTTCCTCTTCCTCATGGTGAATCCAAATCACATATGTGGAAACGATTGTTACACCGCCGGCCTGGATTTTGCGGAGTTCCTCTTCCCAAAACTCGTCCTGATATCGGCTATAGTGAAATTCGCCCATAATTGGAAACCACGGTTTTTGGTTCATTCGCAAGTATGTGCTTGTATAATCAAACATACGCTCCTCCATCGGCTTGTGTTAATTATTGCGAAAAATATGAATGGTGTCCAGCACATTCCCCTCAAAATCTACGAAGCCGCCATTGTTCCACTGATAATTCTTTTCCGCAGGTTCAATCCAAAACGGTTCCCATGCAAAATATCCAATACCCAGCCCGTCTGGGACCCGTTTGATCCTGGTGAGCAGCTCTGTAAGAAATTGCTTCTGTCCCAGTACGGTGCAGGGATACTTTTCTGTTTCCCCTGTAAAGGTGTACTCTCCCGAACACCATGGCTGTGAATTTTCCACAACGCAAACAGGTTTTCCATACCGCTCAGCCAGAGCCGTCATCGTTTCAGAGAGTTGGTCCAGACTACCGCACCATGTTGTGTAATACGACAGACCTATCACATCAAAGTCTACTCCATTTTCTATGCAGTTGGCATAAAAGTCCTGGCACATAGAAAGATGCGAGCCATCATCTACATGCAGCACCGTCTGGATTTCCGGAGAAACATCCTTTACAGCCCGACACCCCGCCTTCAAAAGCTCGGCTAAATTGTTCCAGTTGGAAGCATTATCAGCTATCTTTCCATCATCCCATAAAATACCGGCATTGATTTCGTTGCCGATCTGCACCATAGCAGGCTGAATTCCTTCTTTGAGCAAGGTGTTCACGACATCATAGGTGTAGTCATATACCGCCTGTTTCAGTTCCGTAAATTGCAGCTCTTCCCACGCATGAGGTTTGAATTGTTTGTGCTTATCTGCCCACCAATCGCTGTAGTGGAAATCGAGAACGATTTGAAACCCCATATTATGGGCCCTCCGTGCCGTTTCCACAACGTGCGCCTTATTGTTGTAGCCCTCTGCTGGGCTTTGATCTGCGGGATAGAAGTTGGGGTTACCGGGATCATTCCACACCTTCAAACGAATACTGTTAAAGCCATTCTCCTTAAGAATCTCAAAAGGATCAATGCGTGTGCCATTTTCATAAAAGCAAGTTCCGGCATCCTCCATTTCCCTGAGCATGGACATATCCGCCCCCTTAAAAAACGGGCGCTCTATGTCATCTTTTACAAAGGCCAGATTATCGAAGCAAGCCCACTCGTTTGCCTCCGCTTCTGAATGAAGCGTAACACGGCATTTACCATTCGTCACCTGAATCCCCCTTATATAAATACTTTTCCATTCCTGTGTAGACTGCGGTACGCTGCTGCGTCGTTCTGCCCCACCATAGTCAGAGGCGCTAATCCAACACATATTCTGCGTGCCACATGATTTTGCCCACGCTATAAGTGTGTACGTTCCATTTTCAAGTCCTGTGATCAATTGTGTGGCAGAAACTTTGTAGGGTTTTTCCTCGTTCCAGAAAGACAATTGTTGTGTTCCATCGCAGCCTCCCATTTCGGTATACACTGCTTCAGCCATATTATTGCTGGAGGAAATGCTCCAGTTCCCCGTATCCGCGGAAACTGCATTTTCAAAAGAGCCGTTCTTAAGGAAATTCGCCTCTTTCGTCATGGTCACATCATCGACACACAGCCATTCGCCCGCCTTGGCGTCAGACCAAAAACCAATTTTACACTCTCCATTTGATATCTCAATATTGTTTATTTGTATCTGTGTCCATGCTTGCGGCGACTGCGGAATTCGAATACGGCGCTGCGCCCCGCCATATCCGGATGCATACATCCAGCACTCTTTTTGAGTGCCACAGGACTTCACCCATGCGCTTAGGGTATAAATTCCAGTCGGCAGCGTTTCAATATTTTGGTAGGTATCAACCTGGTACTTCGAACTTCCACTCCAGTGAGACAACTGCCGCATCCCATTATGCCCACCATCTTCTGCATATGCGGCACTTTCCATATTATCCGCAGAAGTAATAAGCCAGTCCGAAATATTCTGCCCATATCCCGATTCAAATGATGAATTCTGTACATAGTTTTTATCCAGACGCAGTACTACATCATCAAAGCAGGCCCACTCTGTCGAGCTTGCGGCAGACTTGATTTGGATTTTGCACTGGCCGCTACTGATCTTTATTCTATTAATTCTGATCTGCGCCCAATGCTGAATTGCCTGGGGAACTTCCACGCTTCTCGTATCTCCGCCATATTCGGAAACACTAATGGTGCAGTCATTTTGAGTTCCACAAGATTTTACCCATATGCTTAAGGAGTATGTCCCATCAGGGATTTCGGCTACTGTTTGAGAAGCACTAACCTCGTAAGAGTTCGTCTCATTCCAAAATGATAACTGTCGCTGCCCGGTATATCCGCCATTCTCTGTATAAGCAGATTCTAAATTTCCTGTAATTTCCCACCCGGGAATTTCTTGACCGTATCCGCTTTCAAAGGACGGATTTGTCACAAGATTCTCCGCTTTCTCTTCTAAAACATCATCAGAAGTTGAAGTTATAGCAGATGAAGCTAAAACAGTAGAAGCAAGGATTAGTACAACTAGAGCAAGGATTAGAAGTCTTTTCATAAAATACACTCCATTCAAAATAATCCATTACAAAAGGCAAGTAATCTGTGTTCTGCTTTGAAACGACATACTTGAAGCGTATATACCGCCAGGTTTAAGGAAAGGCACCGGTTTTCGCCAGTGCCTTTCGATTCTACTCTTGCTTATTTCAGATTCTTCAGGTATTCATCCAACTGGGTCTGCATCTCTTGCCGCACCTTTTCGATACCCGCCTGATCGAGCTTTTCCTTCAGCGTCGCAAGCCCATCCTCTACATCAACAAAGCCGAGCTCCAGGGGCAGGGCATACTGCTGGTAAACGTTTGCAATATTCGCCATCTCGTTCTTTACATTGGTGTCATCAAAGTTGAAGTTCTGGAGCGGATGGTTGACCGTTTCCTCATTAATCCAGCGATCCATAATTTCGGTGCGCTGCTCCGGCTCGTCGTCCGCCGTGCGCTGCATAGAACTTACACCCCAGCCCCACTGGCAGGCGCCGCCCGCTCCGTAATCGGCCGAATCGGGAAGGCTGGAATAGCCCGTATCGCCAATGGCAGTATAGTGCTTTCCCTCAATGCCATACCAGGTAAGATCATAGTACTCACGATTGTTGCGGAACAGATCCAGAACCATCAAAGCGCGCTCCGGATTTTTGGAGGTTGCATGAATTGCCATGCCATTGTTGATATAAAGGGCAGGTATCTTCGTTTTACCCACGCTCAGGTCGATCAGCTCCGGATCATAATCCGGGTGTTCCTTCGGGACACTGTTCAGAAGACCGGCAATTCCGATGTTCTGAATACTGACGGCCTCACGGCCCTGCGCCATACCCTGACCGGCACTCTGGTCAGAAAGGACATCCTTGGTCCACACGCCGCGCTCTTTCCAGTCGTGCATCATGTTCAAATAATCCAGATATTCCGGCATATCCAGCATGCTGAAAATTTCGTTGCTGTCGCTGTTATAGTCGTACATGAGATAGGTATTGTTGCCAACATTTCCGAGGTAGTCCCAGCCATTGAAGGTACCTACAACCAGCTCCCGCAGCATATACGGATCACCAAGCTGCATCGGAATGATGCCCGGCTCATTCTCCGCGACCGCATAGAGATAATTCTGAAAGCCTTCCAGCGAGGTCACTTCCGGCACGTCATATTTCTTCCGCAGGTCCCCACGAATGACCATCACCCGCGTAGAGTACTCTTTCGTAGTGCAGGGAATCATGTACACTTTTCCGTTGATTTTGGCCTGCTCCCATGCCGCTTCCGGCACCTCGTCCCAAGTATTCGGAGCATACTGCTTCATCATATCCTCAGTAATTTCCAAAAAGCCATTCTTATTTGCGACAGAAGAATAATATGCCCACGGTGCCGTAAAGATCAGATCAAAGTCTTCGCCGGACGCAAACAGCAGAGAGTACTTTTGATCCACATCGCTCCAGGAAATGAACTCCACGTCCAGTGTCGTCTGAATATCCTGACTGAGCTTCTCGTTTATTTTTGCATAAACTTCATCAAATCCCGCCGGTTTATCCCCCAGCAGATACATCTTCAATGTCACAGGTTCCAGAGTCTCCTTTGCCGGGTCTGTTGCCGCGGCAGAAGGCTCGCTGGGATTTGCGGCCGTTGTGCTGGACTCAGCCGGCTTTGTGCTGCACGCAGTAAAAAGGGATGCAAGCGCTGCCAGAACCAGCAGTACCGCAATGATTTTTTTCATGTTTTTCATATTTCTCTCCTTATTATTTGTTTTTATTTGGGCTTCCGGATTCGTTTACGTTTTCTATCTCACCCCTTTACCGCACCAACTGTAATGCCTTTTACAAAATAACGCTGAACAAACGGATACAACAGAATAATGGGACCTGTCGCAATCACAGTCATGGCGAGCTTCAGGCTTTCCTCCGGCAGAGTTGGAAGTACAATGCCTGTCACGTTCATCAAATTTTTTCTCGCACTGACGCTGTTGAGGATCTGGTAGAGATAGTATTGCAGCGAATACAGCCGCTCATCACTGATGAACAGCATCGTGTTGTACCACTCATTCCAGTATGCCAGGGCCGTGAAAAGTCCAATGGTTGCAAGAGCTGGCTTCGCCAAGGGCAACATAATATTGAAATAGATTTTAAACTCTCCCGCACCATCGATCTTGGCGGCGTCAATTAAAGACGCATCTACACCGCTCATAAAGTTCCGCATAATGAGAATGTTGAACACGCTCAGCATCCCGGGAAGGATCACAGCGGCAATAGAATTCTTCAGGTGCAGATACTTTACCATCAAAACATACCATGGTACAAGACCTCCGGAGAAAAGCGTTGTAAAGAAGAAAAAGTATGCAAACTTGTTTCTCCAGGAAAAGTCCTTTCGCTGTAAGACATAGGCCGTCATAGAGGTGATGAGCAATCCTAGGAACGTACCTACAACCGTGACAAAAGTCGTCACGCCGTAAGCCCGCAGGATTTTTTCTGGAGCCTTTAATGCCAGCCTGTATGCATTCAGAGAAAACTCCCTGGGAAAAACGGAATAGCCCTTTTGAATAATGCTTTCCTCAGCTGTGAGGGAGCCAGAAATCACCATAATAAACGGAAGCACGCAGGCTACAGCAAGAAGCGTAATAAACAGGTATCCAATTACGTTAAACAGAACACGGTCTTTGCTCATTTTTTTCAAGGTGGTTTCCTCCTCAGAACAAGGCGCTATCCGGATCGATTTTTTTCACCGTGCGGTTGGTAATCATGATCAGAATGAAGCAAAGTACAGATTGGTACAGCCCGACGGCTGCGGACATTCCAAACTCCTGTGTGGTCATCAACGAGCGGAACACAAAGGTATCAATCACATCCGTGGCGTTAAACAGGAGACCGTTATTACCCACCAGCTGATAGAACATGGAAAAATCGCCCCGGAAGATTCCACCAATTGACATGAGCGTCATAATGATGATCGTAGATTTCAGTTCTGGCAGGGTAATGTATCGAATTTTCTGAAAAATATTTGCCCCATCCATCTCAGCCGCTTCATAAATGCTTCGGTCAATGCCTAAGATTGCCGCCAGATAGACAATTGAACCATATCCAACGCCCTTCCAAGCGTTAAAGAACACAATAATGTATTTCCAGGCGGCGGGCAACGAATAAACATCGATTGGATCCATCCCAAGTGCTGTCAGCAGAGAGTTGAGTGCGCCGTAACGATAATTCAGGAGATTGTACACGAATGCACCCACAATGACCCATGATATAAAATGGGGCAGGAGCAGCGCAGACTGAAGGGTTTTCTTAAAGCCCCGCCCAGCAAGTTCAGACAGGACGATGGCAACCAGAAGCTGCAAAACGGTATTCACGATCAAGAAGGTTCCGTTATACAGAACCGTATTGAGGGTGACCCGCAGCGCTTGTCCCGATTCAAAGAAAAATCGGAAATTTTTTAATCCGACCCAAGGACTTTTGAAAATTCCACCGTCATATGTAAATTCTTTGAATGCGATCACCACACCGGTCATTGGCAGATAGCTGAATATCAAGAAGTACGCCACAGCCGGTAAGAGCATAATAAGATACACTCTATATTGATAGAGCTTGCCGTGCTTTATCCGTTCCAATTTGTATCATCGCTCCAATCTTTTCTGTTTGCACTTAAATCATAGCAAGGATGCACAGAAACAGAAAGATAACAAAATTGAGATTTATGGAAGAATACTATATTTTTCTCCTTGTGCCTTTCACAACGGCTGTACCATGTGTTATACTCTGCTTAACGAAAGGTGGTGCGAATATGGCACGGCTTCTAATTGCAGACGACGAACTCTATACCCTCGGCGGTATTCTCCAGTGTATTGATTTTACGCGGCTCGGGATCTCAGAGGTTCAAACTGCCGCGGACGGGCTTGCTGCCATTCGGCTGCTGGACACGTACCAGCCAGACATTCTGCTCACAGACGTTCGGATGCCCCATGCGGATGGCATTGCCCTCTCCAAGCATATTCGAGAGAATCTGCCATCCTGCCAGATCGTTTTTATGAGCGGGTACTCTGATACGGCATATCTAAAGGCCGCCATCGAGCTCAAGGCCCTGAATTATATCGAAAAGCCCTTCCTCCTCTCGGAACTATATGAAGCACTGGAAAAAGCCGTTTCCGCGCATCAGGAGTATCAGCTGCTGCACGAAAAAAATTTAGCGTTCCATACCGCGCTTACACACCTCCGCAGCGCTTTTCTGAACACGCTCATTGACCAACCCATCTTCCAGGAACCGTCGCCCGAAAAGATAGCCGCCCTTGGAAGCACACTCCGCCCCTCCAGCTTTCTCCAAACTGCGATCTTGAAGCTCGACGTATATCAAGTGGAGAAAATCTATGGCAGGGGTGGGCTCCGGCATATCCTGACACAGCTTGAAACCACTCTAACCGCCAGGAATCTTCCCGTTTTTTTCTCTATCCACAGTCCCGGAGAAATTCTGCTGCTTGTATTTGATTCTGAGGGTGCACAGAAAGCCCAGACATATTTGAAAGCCGTATGTGAAGAAATCCCTCGCGCGCTTCATGGCTTTGACTTCTTTTTGATTGGAATTGGCAGTCTTGAGCAAGGACTGCAGCAGGTCCGCCATTCCTACGAAGCCGCACAGGTTTCTCTGGAATTTGGCTTTTACGGGAAGCATGGCAGCGTTGTCAACGCGAAGGGCGCGTCCACCCGCCCCGTCCTTGAACCCCATCTGCCAGACTTGCAGGCATACATGCGTCTCATTCAATCCGGAAAAAAGGAAGAATCCATTCTGTCTCTCAAGAGCTACACCGAAAATCTATATATGCAACCAATTTTCCCAGTCCAGAAGGTCCGCCACTTCTACCTCCGCGTCATCTTCCAGCTGGAGCAGTTGTCGACGTTCAACGAGAAAAATGAATCCTTTTTGCAACAGGTCGAATCCGCTTTGTATCTGCAGGATATGGCTGCAGCCGCCATGCAGCAGCTCTCACAATATTGGGAAAGTTCCTCCAGCATGGTTCCATACTCCGCATCTGTTCGCAGCATTATGGACTTTATTTCCATACACTACATGGAGCCGGATTTATGTATTGAATCCATCAGCCGACATGTGCTGTTGTCTGTTTCCTACGTTTGCTCCATCTTCAAGTCAGAAACCAAGCAGACAGTCAATCAATACCTGACAGCATATCGTATTCAAAAAGCGAAACAACTCCTGCAAGACAGCAGGTATCGGGTCGTTGACATCATGCTGCGGGTTGGCTTTAACAATGCGAACTATTTTTCTAAGGTGTTTCGCAAATTGGAAGGCTGTACCCCCAGCGAATACCGGGAGAAATACACAAAATGATCAATCACAAACGGTTTTGGAGCCGCCTCGGCAAGACCTTTGGAGATTTGCCTCTTCAAAAAAAGCTGGTGCTTTCCTATGTCTTTTTAATTACGCTTCCGATTCTTCTGTTTTCTGCTGCCACCGTATCCCGGGTTGCCACACAGTTGGAACGCTCACTTCTGTTTTCCAGCAATCAAATTTTCGACCAGACCTATGATGTTATCAGTAATTCTCTTGACCAAGTAGATGCCATATCCGACGCAATTATTCTGAACGCTTCCATTGCAAATACCATTTCAAAATCACCAGAAAGCTACCCGATCTATGACCAGCTGGGCGATATGCACAAGCTTTCCTCCTATCTGCAAGCCTTTAACCGGGGAAACAGAGTGACAAATATTGCGCTGTATGTGAACAGCGAATACCTGTACGCCTCCGAAAGTATTCGCTTTCTCAGTCTTGCGGATGCGGCGCGTTCTGCGTGGTATCAGCAGATGGCAGCAAACGGCGTTCATTCTCTCTGGTGTGGATCCGCCTCTCTGGAAGCGCAAAGTGAAATCGGAAACAACACGCTCGCATTTATTCGCACCGTGCAGGATCCAAATAACTATGCGCAAACGGTCGGCTATCTTCGTGTGGACTTTGATAAGCAGATGTTGCTTGACACCTTACAGCGCAGCACCCCCACCCCGCACAGCGTATCCTTTCTTCAAAGCAGCAGTGGAGAACTGATTCTTGCATCCAACGACACCGCAGAGCAGTACTGCACCTTCACCTCCAGTGAGCCATGGTTTACGCCCTCCGAAAGTCTGCGCAGCATACAGGCTGGGGAAGTAAATACCCGTATTTACGTCCGAAGTGCTCCGTTAGAAACCAGCGGTTGGTACCTTGTGACCATCATACCGCGTAAGGATGTCCGCGTTGGTGGAAAAGAAATTACCCTTTTTCTGCTTGCCGTGTTGGCTATTCTTGGCTGCATTTCATATGCGCTTGCACAGGGTATTTCCAAATCGATGACCCGGCGGGTTACGCTTCTTGCCTCTCATATGAATGTCGCGCAAAACGGAGAGCTGCAAGAGCTTCCCGAGTCTGAACTGCATGATGAGATTGGGCAGCTGATCCATTCCTACAACTACATGGTGCAGCAGCAGAAAATGCTGATGGAAGAAAAATACCGGCTCGGCGAAAGTGCGAAAATGGCAGAGCTTCGAGCCCTGCAGTCCCAGATCAACCCGCATTTTCTATACAACACCCTGGACTTGGTAAAGTGGATGGCGATAAAGGGGGATATTTCGGAAGTTGAGGTCACCATTAAGGCCCTTGCGGATTTCTATAAGTGCAGTCTGAATCAAGGCAAAGATGTGGTTACTGTGGCGGAAGAGCTTCGGCACGTTCGGCTATACCATCAGATCCAGAACCTTCGTTTTAAGCAAAAAATCATGCTATCCATTGACGTACCAGAAGCATTTCTATGCTGTAAAATTCCCAAAATTACCTTTCAGCCCCTTGTGGAAAATGCGATTCTCCACGGAATTCTTGGCAAAGAATCAAAATCCGGACAAATACGGATTACGGGCTGCCAAAACGGAAATGAGATTCTGTTCTGTATTCAGGACAACGGAATTGGCATGCTCCCGGAAGAAAGGGACGCAATGCTCTCCAGTGAGGGACACGGCTATGGCATCCGAAACATTGTGGAACGCCTGCGCCTGTTTTATGGAGACGCATTTCAGTTTGTGTGCCACAGCGAACTCGGCTTAGGGACCCGCGTAGAGCTTCATATTCCATATGCGTTTTTCTGCCGCAGCAACAATGACACAGAAAGAGAGGATGAACCGTAATGGCTAAATTTGAAATTCGGAACGATGCGTTTTTTCTGAGCGGCGCTCCATTTCGTATTATATCCGGCTCCATTCATTATTTCAGAATTCCCCGCCAATATTGGAAGGATCGTCTGAAAAAGCTTCAATTACTGGGATGCAACACTGTAGAAACCTATGTCCCATGGAACCTGCATGAGCCGGAACCGGGTAAATATGTATTTTCCGAAGACCTTGACATCTGCGAATTCCTAACCATAGCACAGGAACTCGGTCTGTATGCCATTGTGCGGCCCTCCCCGTATATCTGCGCCGAATGGGAGTTTGGCGGCCTCCCCGCATGGCTTCTTCGTTCGCAAATGCGCCTGCGTTCTTCTGATGCGTTGTTTCTCACTGCCGTAGAACGCTACTATGCGCAGCTCATGCCAATCCTTGCCGCGCACCAGTTGGACCGCGGTGGGAACATTCTCCTCATGCAGGTAGAGAATGAATATGGTGCCTATGGGACTGACAAAAAGTACCTAGAAAAGCTCGTAGAAATCATGCGCGGCCATGGAATTACCGTTCCGTTTGTTACATCCGACGGGCCATGGAATGGGTATCTGAGGAATGGGAGCATTTCCGGTGTCCTTGCAACCGCTAATTTTGGATCAAAAGCAGACGAACAATTTGCTGTTCTCAAAAAGCACTTGAATGGAGCCGGACCGCTCATGTGCATGGAGTTCTGGGTTGGGTGGTTTGACGCTTGGGGCGATCAAGCACACCATGTAACGGATGGAGCGGTGTCCGCGCAAGATCTGGACCTTATTCTGCAGCAGGGCAGCGTCAATATTTATATGTTCTGCGGTGGAACCAGTTTTGGATGGATGAACGGCTCAAACAATACGGATCACCTAACGCCGGATGTCACAAGCTATGACTACGATGCACTTTTGACCGAGGATGGCCGAATTACAGAAAAATATCTCCAATTCCGAAAGGTAATTGCGAAATATGTCCCGCTTCCTCCCTTGGAATTGCCGCAAGACGCCCCGCGCTGTACCTTTGGCCCCATCCCGATCTCCGCGTCTGCCCCCCTGTTGGAGCATGTACATCTGCTTGCCCATCCTATCCAGTCTCCCTGGCCGATGTCAATGGAATGTCTTGGGCAAAGCTATGGGTATATCCTTTACCGCTGCGCACTGCCCCAAAGCGCACCTGCAAAAAGCCTTCGACTTATGGGTACTGCTGATCGAGCGCAGATCTTTTTGGATGGAGTGCATGTACAAACGGGATTTGACAGAGAATTGAGTGAACCGTTTATCGGCGATTTTTTGGGCAAACAAATGGACATTCTCGTCGAAAACCTGGGTCGTGTCAACTATGGACCTTATCTGGAGCAGCAGAGGAAGGGCATTTCCGGCAACATCCTTTTAGACGATGTTCGCCAAAGTGATTTGACAATCTACTCGCTCCCACTAACTGCACCCCAGCTTCAAGCCATTCCATTTGGCCGATATAAACCGCATCATGAGCCTGCGTTCTATCGTGCGCTTTTTGACGTAAAATCCCCGGCAGATACCTATCTGGATTTATCGAATTGGGGAAAAGGCATCGTGTTTCTTAACAAGGTTCCCCTGGGGCGCTTTTGGAACATTGGCCCTCAAAAGCGTTTGTACCTGCCAGCGCCAATGCTCCGCCAAGGCGAAAACGAGATTATTATTTTTGAAACGGAAGGCATCTCAGGAGACCAAATTGAATTCTTCCGTGAGCCGTATTAAAAAGCCTCAGAATGGCCTGAGCCATCTCAAAAGTCCCAACGGTGGACTTATGAAAAAAATGTCGAATTATGCTATTTTTAATCTGCAAATGGGAGTGGACATAGACATTCACCTTTCTTCTACAACATAAGAAAATTATGTTGTAGTCCCTGCTAAAAGGCTCAAACGTTCAATCTGCTTCCGGTGTTCCACACTGGTTATCATGATATAAATGCGTGTTGCGTTGATGTTTCTGTGGCCAAGAATGTCCGCCAATTTGGCAATATCTTTCTGCATAGAATAAAACGTCCGGGCGAAGAGTTTCCTCAGATTATGAGGAAACTCTTTGCCCGGATTTACGTTTGCCTTCGCGCAAAGCCGTTTCACGGCCGACCAGATATTGCTGTTTGGCACAGTATACGTATTATACTCTTCTGCCGGAGAATCACACATGTGATTCCAGTGGAGATAAAGCGAAACAAACGCCCATAAAGTAACACGAATCCCCATAAAGTGAGACGCACCCCAAAAGCGTTTTCCCCGAAAACAAAAAAGCCCGCCCCGGCAGAAAAGCCGGTATGGGCAAAGATGCTTAAAAGTTCTGATATTCACTTGTTTTCGCGGGGAATGCAACAAAAAGGGCTCTTATCTTGATAGCCATTCTATCAAAATAAGAGTCCTTTTATGGTGGACCTGAAGAGACTCGAACTCTCGACCTCTCGGATGCGAACCGAACGCTCTCCCAAGCGGGCCGGTTTTAGCTCACTTCAAACAGATAAAATGTTTGAAAGATGCTAAAACCGGCCCGCTTTCTTTGTTTTTGATAGGGATTCGTGCCGCAGTAAAATTTGCTTCACTTTTTAGCTCTGTATGCGAACGTAGCGGTAGCCATGCGGTGCATATCCACCAAAATAGCGGCTGAATGCGAACCGAGTGCGTATCGCTGCGTTCGCATTTAAGATCATAATTTTAATCCAACTGTGAGCGATGCCAAGGAGTTGTTATGCAAGAACTACTTGCCTTGTTTTCAAGTGCAAACTCACTGAGTAATTTTAAGGCACTGGTTTTCTATAGAATATTTCAAACACGGGGATGTTCCATGCATTTCATTTCCCAAAATATCCAATCTATATTTTGCTCTAGATGCTGAAAGGTATAGTTGATTGAATGCAATATATTTAATGTAATTCTCAGAAACATCACCTACATTATTCGTTTTCGGAACGCGTCCATCATCTACACCAACTAGAATAACTCCCGCAAACTCCAAGCCGTTCACATTATATGTGCTGGAGAGTATAATTGAATCTTTAGGAAATCCTGTCGTCTTCGCATATGAATATCTGTCCTTTAATACTAATATATCTCGTCCAATTATCGTTTTGATTTTTTCAACATTTTCTGTCCATAAATATTTATCATCAAACGTAATAATGGCAATATCCTTGTTTGCACATTGAATATCCTTTTTAATTTGATCAATATGCTGCTTTAAAGATTTCAACATTTCTTCATCGTTGGCGTACATATATAGCCTCGGTATTTTACACATCATTTCCTCTTTCTGTGTAAATGCACTTGAGGGAGTGCTATATGGATCGCGGTAATCAGATTGAAACATCAATGCTCCAGATGCAGATATAGATGCGCAAAAATCTGTAATTGATTGTGAAGATCTAAACACAGTTTTATAATTTGTTTTGCTTGCTTCTGAAAATGTCTTCTCAATATAATCCTGGCTGACATTTCCCCTATCTCCGATTGCCTGTCCGTAATCCAAAGCAAAGCATATTGGAATTTCCCGCTGTTCAACATTTTTTGTTAGAAAATGAAAAATATGTTGTTCATTGATATTAAAGAGATGCATTTCATCTGCAAAAATATAATCGTATCCGTCACTATTCCTGCGTCTCCTCCAAAAAGGAGCATTAAACTGCGACAGTGCTTGAATCGTAATATCATCACAGTCAAAGACATTGGATAGCTGAAGCATTCTCTGATATTCGATAAATATAGCAAAAACAAACTCTTTTTCTCTCTTTGATTTTGCTGGCAAAGCGTTGTGTATTGGTGCAAGATTACAATACTCTTCAATCGTGCAATTTGTTCTTCCTTTAATCTGTATTGCAAACTCATGCTGAAGCATGGAAATAAGGATCCCTTTATTGACATCAATTCTGTCAAATAGATTCCGCATTTCTTCAGACAATAACGCCCTATAAGATTTGTACTTTGCCTTATAAACAGTATCGAATGCATCTTCGATATATATACGTTGTGATTGTTTAGCCTCGTCCGCATCATCTTCGATTATGCTGCTTGCTGTCGCGCCACTACTTTTAATGCAGTATTTGAACAATGAAGTAAATTCAATTTTTTGCCTATTTGCTCCGGACAAATAGTACTCTGAGTCATCCAAAAAGCCAAAAGCAGTTTTGTTTTGATAGTCTGTTGATTCACTATGCGAAAAAAAGATGATGTGGAACTCCTTGTTGTTTGCTCTGGCATCAGATAACAACTTGTATGCCCTGAGTATCATTGAGGCAGTTTTACCGGTTCCAGCAGGACCGTCAATCCTAATTGGCTTACAGACTTCCGGATTAAAAACAACATTCTTTTGTGTTTCCGTTAGTTTCAATTGCTGTTGCTCAAAAGACAAATATCGAAAACCTCCATCTGAAACAGAACTCGTAGTTTTCTGATGTATGATCGGCAAACTTTTAGTATTATTTTGACTCTGAGAAACTCCGCTTGCATTGAAAAAAGTTCTAATTTCATTTGCAAGATCAATATACTGTTCTCCGGCTTCTCTTAATACGGATAATTCAGCTGTTTCTTCATATTTAGGAGCATCTTCCCTACCATATTTGTATGCGAGCAACGCCCATTTAATTCCACGCTTTTCTAGTCTACTAACGAGAGCCGAACGCTCTATGACAACTCGCCGACGATCCGAATAAACAAATGGAAATACAATCGACTTTGTTTCATGTACCCGCTCAGCAGAAGAGAAAGGATATTTATTCCAAATCTTTATAGCAGTCCTTAACGTCTTTTGAAAAATAAGCAATAAATCATCAGGATTTTTCTCTTTTTCAAGCAGGCCGCTTTGCTGCAAATCATAAACAATAATGTTTCCATCAAATCGACCACCAGACATTATTATTCCTTTTTCTTTTATTATCTTTACAAATATACCGTCAATTTGCGGCAAGGTTCCTTTTTGTAAAATGCAGTCCAAAAATTCAGAACCCAGTGGGAATTCTCTACTTTGTAATTCGCGCTTTTCTACAATTTTTTCAACTGCACTCATATCAAACAGTAAGTATTTCATTTTATATTCTCCGTTCATTAAAAGCCTTAATCAAAGAAGCGACCTTTTCTTTATTTGGATTATCCACGCCAATGCGAGTAAAGCAATTTGAAAAACGTTGCATTATATATTCAATCCATGGAGATTTAATAGGATGAAGTGGAAGGGCATATCCATCGCCATTAAGAACAAAAAACCTCGAATCAAAATACTCTTTTTCCGCCGGCTGCAAAATTTTTTCGTCTATTTCGTAATTCATCAATGACATTGCATCCTCTAACGTCCAATAATCTAAATCTTGCAAATCGATAATCAAGCCGCCACTTTCCCGTAGGGGATCATTTTTATCTATCTCTAACGCACTATCGGGAACAAAGATGTAATGACTGTTTTGGCCATTAACCAATTTGGTAATATAATCTGTTACCGTATTCTCCTCATCTTTGATAATTTGTAGACACTCAGCTTTCGAGAGATCCTTTGATGAATAGTGCTTATATTTTTTATTGATTTGATAGACGCAAAACCTTTTATAAGTCCTCACAAATGTTTATAAACCAATGTGAAAATGGCTTAAAATCAAGGTTTTCCGCATATCTTCATTTTTCTTGTCATATCTCCGCATAAGGTGTTTTTGTAAGACCGGGCACCATTTTAGCACCACAGAATATAAGGAGGACGACATGAAAAACGAACTTTTGACTAAGGGTATTATACTTCCGTCCGGCGAAATCGGCAAGGATAAGATAAACCTTGTCGCCGGGGCAATCACGCAGCCGTTCGCGGAAATGGTATGGGTAACGACAGGCGGCGACATGGAAACAATCAACCGCCTTACCA